>Ga0183100_1000700_pt1 | contig 22549 bp, 11 predicted proteins | sample Biomet2_FD_127789 | JGI IMG/M metagenome (GOLD analysis project Ga0183100, IMG submission 127789) | Microbial communities from bioreactor (seeded with anoxic lake sediment) at LBNL, California, USA - Biofuel metagenome 2 | ecosystem: Engineered > Bioreactor > Anaerobic > Unclassified ...
AAATATACTTTAATGTGTTGAATTCAACAATACGAACTGTAGAAATCAGCAATAGCCATGTTGAATTTAGCGATACGAATTGTAGTATTCAGCAGTACCCCTGTTGTTTTCAACAAGTGGTCGGGATTATAAAGAAAAGAAGATTTGGACAGTTGCTGCCTTTAAATGGCTATTAAACAGTTGATTAGATTCCATTGCAGTTAAACTGCGCAGTTTAACTGCGCAATCAGATTGCGCAATTAAATCGATCGATTTAATCGATCGATCTGATTGATGTTGTTGAGCGAAATACTTTTCTTGACAGTATGAGCATCCATTTTATGGGGTAATAATCACAAATATATTTTGAAATGCAGCAAGATCTTTTTGAAAGATCACAAATATATTTTGGAGCAAATGGAGGTTGTTTACTGTGGACTGTTGATCCAAATTTTGCCACTTGTTTAAAGCGTCTTTGGCCCGGATGAGCGACTCTGTTTTTCGGGTTTGTGCAATTGATCGAAAAACTATTGTTGCCGTTGCTTGTACGTCACTACTTTATAAGAAGGTCTTGTTGTCATACGAATGGCCTCGCGATTTTTGCAAATGACTTCATAGAAAACACAAAGGGCCTCGTATGTTTTCCTCTTTCTACGCGACGTGAGGTCTAGATTTAAAAACGAAGTGCAAAAGGCGCTATTGAAAATGCCAACAAACCTATTTGACAATCTATTTCTAAAGGTCCCGATTTTGATCTTATCTCAAATGCTTTTATTTCCAAAATTCAAACTCATATTGATAACAGACCCAGAGCTAAATTGAACTATTCTTCTCTAAACTAGAATTCTTTAAGCCTTTCTCTTGATTTTGAACTTCCTGTTGACTCTCGGCCGTGAGGTCGTGTTTGCCAAGTACAGAAATTAAAAAGTTTTGCTTCGTGTTTTGTATTTTCACAACTTACATTATCTTTGCAACAAATAGGTGTATTTTGGAAACCTGTTGCTGAAAGACTTTATTCTTTCTGTCTACGGCCCATTTGCGCCAGCTAATAAAACGCCCATTGAAGAGTAAGAAAGTTTTCAAATGGCTGGGTATCGCGGTTGCGACTCCGATCGTATTATTCCTGTTGGCTGCCATTGCTTTTTATCTGCCTCCTGTTCAGCAATTTGTGAAGAACAAGGTGACAGGTTATTTGTCTGAAAAAATGGGTATGCAAATAGGTATAGAACGGGTTAAATTGGCATTCCCGCTTGATTTGGAAGTAGACAGAATGAAGGCTGTGGACCACGGAGATACGTTGGTTGCGGCAGACGCCATGCGGCTGAAGGTGCGCGTAAAACCTCTACTCAAGAGGATTATAGATATTTCTGGTTTTGAATTGTGGCGGGCACAGGTAGATACGAAAAGTTATATCAGTGATGTGCGTATTAAAGGACGTTTCCGGCTATTGGCCTTGAGCTCTCCCTCCAAAGTTGATTTGTTGAGGGAATTGGTGGAAGTGAATCAGATAGAATTGAAGAAAGGCGACATTCAGGTACTCCTGAGTGATACAGCTAAAAAGGATACCACTAAAAAAGAACCCATACGCTGGAAAATTATTTTGGGCAGGGCCGATATCAGTCAGACACATTTCTTTGTGCGCATGCCGGGTGACTCGATGCGTATGGGGGGATATCTTGGGGAAGCAAAAATAAAAGAAGGTAAGTTCAATTTGGCAAAGAAAGATTACAAGATGGCTTATTTTGAAATTTTGAGATCTGAATTGAATTACAGCATACCGCAAGCTCCTTATACGAAAGGTTTGGATCCGAATCATTTGGCGCTGACCGAAGTCAACCTGCGCGCTGATACGATGCATTATTACAGAAAACGATTGTCAGTAGGCATTCCCATGCTTGCAGTCACGGATAAGAGTGGTTTGACAATCAAAAATCTGCATGGGTTAGTCACACTGGATTCGAGTAAAGTGATCCTGCCGGCGTTTCATCTGCGTACCCCGAATACGGAACTTGACGCCAGGATGGAGGTCAGCTGGAAGGCCCTGCGCAGTGGCCATGGGGGACAAATGGATGTTGATGCAAAAGGTTTTGTAGGGCGTCGCGATGTGCTGTTGTTGGCAGGATCCCACGCACCTTTGATGGCTTCTGATTACCCGAATGCTAGTTTGCAGATTGATGTAAATGCGAAGGGAAGCATGGACTTTATTAGGATAAACCGCTTGAATGTAATGTTGCCAGGTTATATCTCGCTACGTGCCAATGGACAGGTAGGTTCTCTGATGTCTGATAAACTTCGCTACGGCTATCTGAATTATGTTTTTGAAACGTATCATACGAGTTTTTGTTATAAAATATGGCCATTCTTGGTTCATAAGTCCGTAAGAATTCCAAACCGCATGCAGTTAACAGGAAAGGTGAATTTTGCGGGTGATCGTTATGGTACGAATTCTGTGCTCAGCGTAGGTCGTGGCAGATTAGTACTGCAAGGAAAATATAATATTTCCTCTCAAGTCTATGGGGGCAAGGTGTTTGCACGTGCGTTTCCTCTGTATGAGTTTCTCCCGAAAGATTCTTTGTCAGCTTTGACCGCTTCATTTGAGGCTTCCGGCAAAGGATTTGATCTCATGCGGACAGGTACCCAACTGAAGGCAAAAAGCTCCATTAATCAGTTTAATTACGGACATTTTCCGCTGGATAGTATAAGGATTGATGCCCATTTGACAGGAGGGCACGTTGTGGCCAATCTGAAAGCTCAAAATAGAATGCTGATTGCCAATACCAATATTACGGCAAATATTTTGAAACGACAGGTGAAGGCCTCGGTGAAAGGCTCTATGGAGAAAGTGAATATGGTTTATTTGACAAATGGAAAAGATTCTACCGTGTTCATGGGAGAACTCGATGTAAATGCTACGATGGCTCCTGACGGAAAAACGTTTGATGCTACCGGAGAACTGAAAAATATAAATATTATTACCCGTACGATGGGTTATCCGGCTGATCAAGTGTATTTTTCATTTAGAACTTCCACAGACTCTACGCAAGGATATTTGAACTCCGGGGACTTGAAAATGCAACTACATGCCAACAAACCATTAGAGCAAATTGCGAATAGATTGGCGCAGTGTGGAGATCAGCTGACCAAACAGTTTAAAGCCGCACACTTTGACCAAAAAGCGTTGAAGTGCTACTTGCCCAATATGGATTTGCAAGTGAAGGCGGGAAAGGAGAATCCACTGTCCCAATTCATGCATTTTCGGGGCTATGATGCAGACAGCATTTCTCTTGAAATGTTTGCCAGCCCGGATAAAGGTTTCAATGGACATCTACTGTTGTTGGGCTTCAAAACCGGCAATCTGTTGCTGGAAAAGACTACGGCACGTATTTACCAGGACTCGAGCGGTGTACGCTTGGAGAGCAGTATTGAAAACACCAAAAGGAGCAATCCGAACCGTTTTAAAGCAAATTTGAGTGGAGCTGTCCTGACAGATGGCTTTTCAGTACAGGCGCTGTTCAAAAATGAACAGAACGTGGAAGGTTTAAATTTGGGAATGCGTGCTGATTTGTCTCCAAATGGAGATGTGACTTTCCATCTGTTCCCGGAACATTCCGTGATAGCTTATCGGAAATTTACCGTCAATAAAGATAACTTTTTTACATTGGGCAAAGATAAACACCTCAAGGCCAATGTGGACCTACTGGCCGACGATCACACGGGCCTAAAAATTATGACTCCTGGAGGAGATTCTACACGTGATGTGACGATTAGTTTGAATCGTGTAAATTTGAATGAGTTGTCAGATGTTTTGCCGTTTATGCCGAAGTTGGGTGGACTACTTAGTGGTGATATTCATGCGGAATGGAAAGATGATAATCTTTCGGCGGTAAGTCAGTTGGACTTGCAAGATTTTCGTTATGAAGAATGCCCGATGGGGAATTTGGAAGCGGAAGTTTCTTTTCTGCCGAACGGGAAGGATAAACATTATATTGCAGCCGCCATTTCCAAAAAAGGTCAAGAGGTGGTAACGATGAGTGGTGATTATATCAACAAAGGGGAAGGGAGCCTAGACATGAAAGTAAACTTGCAGAACTTCCCGTCTAATCTGCTTGATGGGTTTATGAGTGTCGACGGTACGGTAGGTTTAAGCGGTAAATTGAACGGAGAATTGAATGTTGTCGGACCTGTATCAGAATTCCTGGTTGATGGACAAATTGTGCCGGACTCGTTGCACATACTTTCGCCCCTTTATGGCATGGATTTGAATGTGGAAAATAAAGCTGTGGATATCCGTGAAAGTAAACTACATCTGGAGGATTTGTCCATGCATACGAATGCTAAAAATCCGTTGATAGTAAATGGTGACGTAGATTTCAGTAATTTGGATGCCATCCGACTGGATTTGGCGTTCAAGGCCAAAGATTTTGAAATGGTCAGTTCTCCGCGCACAAAACGATCCGTCGTGTTTGGACATGTTTATTCCGATATCGATGCGACCCTCAAAGGTACCACCAGTTTGATGATGTTGCGTGGTACACTGAAAGTACTTGACAATACAAATATGACCTACGTCATGAAGGATTCTCCGCTGACGGTCGAAGACCGCCTAAAAGATTTGGTGGAGTTTGTAGATTTCTCGGATACTACGCATACCAAGAAAGAAAATGTAATGCCACCAGGAGGTGTGTTTGTAGGTTTAAACATTGAAGTGAGCGATGCTGCCAGATTGCATTGCGAACTGAGCGAAGACGGTAGCAGTTACTTTAATTGTCGCGGAGGTGGAAGTTTGTCGATGAAGTATTTTCCCAATGGCCAAATTTTCCTGACGGGACGCTTCTCCATGAGCGAAGGGGAAATGAAATATGCTTTGCCATTTATTCCACTCAAAACATTTAATCTTGAAAATGATGATAATTATCTGAGTTTTACCGGCGATCCGTATAATCCGACACTTCATATCACCGCAATGGAAAGGACACGGGCTTCTGTGAGTGATGATAACTCGTCGACTCGCATGGTGTCTTTTAATGTCGGCGTCGGCATTACGCAAACGCTGAACAATATGGGCCTGGAGTTTTTGATTGACGCCCCTGAAGATATGTATGTACAAAACGAATTGGCATCGATGTCCAAGGAGGAACGAGGCAGAGCCGCCATTTCCATGCTCGCTACGGGCATTTATCTTTCTTCTTCAAATAAATCTGGTTTCAAGGCAAACAATGCACTGAACGCGTTCCTGCAGAGCGAGATACAAAATATAGCTGGTAATGCTCTCAAAACAATAGATTTGTCCGTTGGTATGGAAGGTTCTACTTCGGCTTCAGGTAATGCACAAACTGACTATTCGTTCCAGTTTGCAAAACATCTTTGGAATGATCGCGTAACGTTTAAAATAGGAGGAAAGGTAACGGCCGGTTCCCAACAAGTATCCGAGAACCAAGGTTTTATTGACAATATTTCATTGGAATATCGTTTAGGTAAAGGAACCTCTCGCAACTTGCGTCTTTTTTATGATCACGATACTGTAGATCCGCTCGAAGGAACTTACTCTACGGCCGGTGGCGGTCTTGTGCTGCGTAAGAAAACGAATTCGTTTGGTGAAATCTTTATTTTTCGCAATCCCAGGAAAAAAGAAGAAAAAGTGCCCGTTCCTGCTACCAATGCTTCAAAGAATTAATCAATGAGAATCCGAAACGTATATGGGTTATTGGTGTTGACAATCGTAGGGCTCATGTCCTGCTCAACAACAAAGAATTTGTCGGAAGGAGAAATTCTTTATACCGGCATTGACAAAATTTCCTATTTGGACAAAGACGGAAAGTCTGAAAAATTTTATCGCGATTCCACCGGGGTGATTCGCGCTGTAGCAGATGCAGCAGAACGTGTGGACAATGTTCTGAGCGGTAATCTTCAGAATATTGGAAAATCGAAAGATGAAAAGCGGAACAATGAACAGACAAAAGAGGACCGTACTATTCTTCGTTTGGAACATCGTGCGGATGTTCTCGCTTTTGAAACGGCCTCAACCGAGCTCGACGCAGTTCTGCAATATGCTCCGAACAATCCGCTTTTCGGAAGTTCGTATCATCGAACTCCTTTTCCGATAGGGTTGTGGGTCTATAATGCTTATTCAAACAAAACATCAAGATTTGCCAACTGGATGTATAAGACTTTTGCAGGAGAGCCCGTGTTGATTTCAACTGTTAATCCGGATACACGAATCAAGGTGGCTACGAATACACTTCATAACTATGGATTTTTCAACGGAAAAGTAGATTATGAGATCAAAAAAGAAAACCCTAAAAAGGCCAAGATAACCTATTTGATCAAGACAGGAAAAGTGTCACGTCTCGACTCCATTGAGTATAAAGGCTTTTCTCCTGTGGCGGATAGTTTGATTCGCCATAATACACGCGAAACTTTTCTGCGAAAAGGAGATGCATTCAACGTTGTCAATCTCGCAAATGAACAGAGCCGACTGGAAAAACTCTTTAGAAATGAGGGCTATTACTATTATAAGGCTGCCAATGCCATTTATAAAGCAGACACCTTGATGAAGCCTTATAAAGTGCAACTGATGATGCAGCTTAAACCGAATTTATCTTTGATGGCAAATCGCCCTTGGTATATGGGACAAACTTATATCACGGTTTATGACCATGCCGGAGACTCCATCACGAAAATGAAGAAAATAAGAGGAATTACTTTTAACTATAGTGGAAAGAAAATACCGCTGCATCCCATTGTATGGTTTCAAAACATTGCTCATCGTTCGCATGCTCTCTATCGCCTGAAAGATCAGGAAAATACCCAGCAAATGCTCTCTTCGCTAGGCATCTTCAGCCAACTTAATATTGCTTATGCGCGCCGTGACACTACAGCAACGTGCGACAGCTTGGATGTCATGATATCTGCAGTACTCGACAAGCCCTACACTTCGGATTTAGAAATGAATGTAACGTCAAAAAATAATGACCGCATCGGTCCCGGATTGTCTTGGAATCTGCAGCGCAAAAATGCTTTTCATGGTGGCGAACTCGTGGATTTCAAAATTTATGGAGCCTATGAATGGCGCACCCATAATGAATCTATGACGAATAACAATTTTTTTAATTCGTATAACGTAGGAACCAGACTGTCACTGGACTTTCCACGTATTGTCTTCCCCGGAATCAGCAGTAGACAATTCCATTTTCCTACAGCTACCTCATTTATTCTGAGTGGTGACTGGCTGAATCGTGCCGGTTACTTCAATCTCTTTTCTTCGGGTTTGAGTGTGGCTTATTCCTGGCATAAAAACAGTACTTCCAAGCACGAATTTATTCCGTTCTCTCTTGCGTATGACAAACTTATTAACAGTACGCCGGGGTTTGATTCCATCATGGCTGCCAATCCTGCCCTCTTTACAAGCATGCGTAATCGTTTTGTGCCCTCCATGCAGTATACCTATACTTATATGAAGCCCGAAATGAGACGGAATCCATTCTGGTGGCAGTTTAGCGTGAAAGAAGCTGGAAATGTGACTTCAGCAATATATGCTCTTGCCGGAAAAAAACTAAGTGAAAAGAACAAGAATTTGTTTCACAATCCCTTTGCGCAATACGTGAAACTGACGTCAGAATTGCATCAGACATTTCGTATTCGCAGAGAGTATAAATTCGTGACACGGTTGATGGCGGGGGTGATTTATTCCTATGGTAATTCAGATGTAGCTCCCTATAGTGACCAATTCTATGTGGGTGGAGCTAACAGCGTGCGTGCTTTTACTATTCGCACGGTAGGCCCCGGCACTTATGATGCGCCAAATTCCAAGTATTCGTATATGGATCAAACCGGTGACTTGAAATTGGAAGGTAACGTGGAATTTCGTTTTCCTATTTTTGGTAGTCTGAATGGAGCCTTCTTTCTCGATGCAGGCAATGTTTGGCTGCTTCGCCAGAATGAGAATCGTCCGGGAGGAACGTTTAAACTGGCTAGCATGTTCCAGGATTTGGCTGTCGGCACAGGTGGAGGCCTACGTTATGATATGGGTTTTCTGGTGTTACGCTTGGATTTGGGAGTCGGAATACATAATCCTGCAAATGTGCACCAAGGCGGTTATTACAACATTGGAAAATTTAAGGATGGATTGGCATTACATTTTGCCATCGGATATCCGTTTTGAATAAACTTCGCTGAGGAAGGTGTGATTTGAACGTGTGAAGAGAACTTTTAAAACGATTCCATTATGAAGATCAAAATTTTGTGTGTTGATGAAAAAGCATTACCTTTGCCTCAAATTGAAACAAATTAAAGCTTTTGAATAATGAAACCTACATTATTTTTACTTGCTGCCGGTATGGGCAGTCGCTATGGAGGCTTGAAACAGATAGACGGCCTGGGTCCTAATGGCGAAACAATTATGGACTATTCCATCTATGATGCCATCCATTCCGGTTTTGGGAAGTTGGTTTTTGTTATCCGCAAGGATTTTGAAAAGGATTTCCGAGAGAAGGTTGTTAATAAGTATGTTGGACACTTGCCCGTAGAAGTGGTATTCCAGTCATTGGAAGACCTTCCTGAAGGTTTCACTGTACCAGATGGAAGAACGAAGCCATGGGGAACAAATCATGCCGTCATGATGGGCGAGAATGTAATCCGCGAGCCTTTTGCCGTTATTAATTGTGATGATTTCTACGGAACTGATTCTTTTAAAGTGATGGGCAAATTCCTAAGCGAACTACCTGAAGGTTCTACGGGAAAATATTCCATGGTTGGTTTCCACATTGGAAATACGTTAAGCGAAAGCGGTACCGTATCACGTGGCGTTTGTACTCAAGATAACAACAACTTACTACAGACTGTAGTGGAACGCACCAAAATTCAGCGTATGGATGGTGTGGTGAAATATCTTGATGAAAATGAAAAGTGGATTGCCGTAGATGATGAAATGCCTGTGAGCATGAACTTCTGGGGTTTTACACCGGATTATTTTGCCTACAGTAAGGATTATTTTAAATATTTCTTGGGCTTGGAATCTACCAAGCAAAACTTGAAAGCGGAGTTCTTTATTCCGTTGATGGTGGACAAACTGATTAAAGATGATTCTGCAACGGTGAAGGTACTTGATACTACCAGCAAATGGTTTGGTGTAACCTATCCTGAGGACCGTCCAGAAACAGTAGCTAAGATTAAGGCTCTTGTTGATGGGGGTGCTTATCCGGACAAATTATTCTAGGATCGTTTAGTTTAAACATAAGTATAAATGTAGAGGGAACATCTGTTGATGTTCCCTCTTTTCTCTAGACTTGTGTAAATCTGTGAGAACTGCCGAAGCAGATTTTTTATTTCTTTGTACCCAAAGTGTTCGCTTTAATAATGTTTATTTCAGCTTGGTCAAAGGGTGTGCCGTTCTGACGGAAGATGTCATGAAACCATAACTTAGGTTCTTTTACATTTGGTAAAGGTTCATCCCATGCAAAAATAGTGTTTGTCTTGCCAGACACAAATCCCCAATTGATAGCCGCGATTTTATTTGCTTTCAGCAGAGGCAAAATGGTTTTAAACAGACTGTTATGTTTGCGTGCCATATATTCTGTACAAATTAGGGGGCGATTAAACATCTGTAAATATTTTATTTCAGTCTGATGATCGGTTACATCTTTATAATTGTGATAAGTAATAACGTCAGAATTTTCCAGCTGGAAAGCATTGAGTGACCTAAATTTCTCGTCTTGATTCCAAATGCCCGAAGAGATGGGTTGTGAAGGATTTACCTCTCGAGCCCATTTGAATACATTCTTTAATAGGGGCAGTGTCGTGGCAAAGTGGTTACTGTTACCCGGTTCATTCCAAAGATCCCAGAGCAGTACACGGTTGTCTTTACCGAATGTTGTCAAAATATCTTTCAAATATTTCTCCATTTTAGGATACAGCGTGACGGTGTCTTTACGGAGAGAAACGGAGGGATCCTGAACCCAACCTGAATTGTGAATGCCAGGTTTTGGTGCAGGTTGTTTACCATATTTTGATTCTGGATTCCAACAGTCGTCAAAGAAAACAAAGAGAGGACGGATGGCATGTTTTTTACAAATGCCCAAGAAGTTATCCATGCGCTGCTTCAGGCCTTCCGGATCGTTTTCATAAACTACGCTGCTCAGATAAACGCGTAGTGTGGTGAAACCGATATTTTGAGCCCAGCCTAACTCCTTGTCAATCTGTTTAGCATTATAAGTATCTTTACTCCACATTTCTATCTGATTGATAGCGTCAGAAGTGATATAATCACAACCAGCCATCCAGGGCATTTTCTCATACCATTGGTTGGCCTGATCTTCCGTCCACCTCGATGCTGTCTCCTGATGTTTGGAACTGCATGAACTCATCACAAACAACAACAAGCCGGCTGTCATTAGAAGTAAATGTCTTATCTTCATTTTTTATAGCATTAATTGGTTAATCGTTACTCACAGTAGCATAAGCGTTTCAGACTTCTTTTGCAAAGTTGACGCACTTTTGTGCAAAGATACATTTTTTTTCTTGAAAGTTACTTTGCGTTTTGAGTTTATATTTAAGATCGTGATGAAGAATATGTTTTAACTTCCCAGTGAAATAGGTCCTGCCGTGATTTTTAGAACCTCTGATGATTGTGAGATTTTTTTCGAAATACAACAAATAAATTTAGAAATGTATCAAGATGATTTTGTGTGTAAAAGACAAAAGGATTTCTTGCTTAGGAGTATCTCAATCAATAATGAAAAAATGAAAATATTTTTTTGTAATAAAAAAATGAATTAATCGTAATCATTTCGTAACACAAACTACTTACTTTTGTACTCAAAATGTAATAGGGCAAAACACGTTGATAAATTAGAAAATCAATAGGACCATAATTAATCAGTTATAAATGTTGTTGAACCATAGTCTCCTAGAGCCAGAGAAGGCCTTAAAAAAGAAAATCTATTAATATTTCCAATTAGGTAAAAATTTAAAACCTGTCAAATTTATGAACAATTCCATTATTAGTCGTTTATCGCCCAAAGCTCCTAAGTTCTTTGAATTACTGGAGCAGGTTTCTGAGGTTTTGTCGGCAGTAGCTAAACTACTCCAGGAACAATTAAAATGTGAAACGAAAGAATCGCGTCGGGACTATTTCCATAAAATCAAGGAGCAGGAAAGAATCGGAGATCAACTTTCTGACAAAATTTTTGAAGAACTTGGTTCCTCATTTATTACGCCTTTCGATCGTGAGGATATCCATCTTTTAGCAGACTATTTAGATGACACTATCGACCTGATTAACAGTTCGTCCAAGCGTATCGCTATTTATAATCCGATCGGTCATAACCCCCGTGCTTATGAACTTGGTCAAGTGTTGATGAATGATGCCCTTTCTATTAGCAAAGCGATGGAAGAGCTTCCTTCAGTTCGCAAGAATGCGGAGTCCTTGAAACTGTGTTGTAAAGAACTTCATGATTTGGAAAACAAAGCAGATGATATTTATGAAGCTGCTATTATCAAACTCTTTGAAGAGGAAACGAATGGAATTGAACTTATCAAAGTCAAGGAAATTCTTTCAGAAATGGAAAGGGCTACAGATGCGGCAGAACGTGTAGGCAAAGCGCTGAAAACTATCATCGTTAAATACGCTTAAAATATCTGCTTATGATTTTACTTCTTTTTATTATCGTTTTGGGGTTGATATTCGATTTTATCAACGGTTTTCACGATGCTGCGAATTCTATTTCCACCATTGTTACTACGAAGGTGCTTACGCCTCTGCAAGCCGTAATCTGGGCTGCGTTTTTCAATTTTCTGGCTTTTTTTATCTCTAAATTTATTATTGGAGAATTCGGTATTGCGAATACGGTATCAAAAACTGTCTATGAGCAATATATTACGTTGCCCATCATTTTGGCAGGTATTTTAGGTGCCATTACGTGGAATCTGTTTACTTGGCAGAAGGGAATTCCTTCTTCTTCTTCGCATACCTTGATCGGTGGTTTCGCAGGCTCTGCTATCATGGCCAATGGCTTTGGTGCAATTCATATGGCTGTAATTCTGAAAATTGCTGCCTTCATTTTTTTGGCTCCGCTTATCGGAATGGTCACTGCTACAATCATTTCGTTATTGGTTCTTTATCTTTGCCGTCGGGTTCCTCAAAGCCACACCAAGGTCTGGTTTAAACACTTACAGCTTGTTTCTTCTGCACTCTTTAGTACCGGGCACGGTCTTAATGATTCTCAAAAGGTGATGGGTATCATTGCTGCAGCCATGATTGCTGCTCATCCGCTGCATATCGGATTAGGCATCCGCTCTATTTCTGATATTCCTGATTGGGTGGCATTTTCCTGCTTTTTGGCTATTTCATTGGGTACAATGTCTGGTGGCTGGCGAATCGTGAAAACAATGGGAACTAAAATTACCAAAGTGACCCCATTTGAGGGTGTTGTGGCCGAAACGTCTGGTGCTATTACACTATATTTGACCGAATTTTTGAAAATACCGGTTAGTACGACACACGTTATAGCTGGTGCGATTATGGGAGTAGGAGCAACAAAACGTCTTTCTGCAGTACGCTGGGGAGTAACGAAAAATCTCATGATAGCTTGGGTTTTAACAATTCCCGTGAGCGCTTTGCTTGGAGCTGGTATCTATCTTATCGTGTCCTTATTTTTATAAGGATTCCGAAAGGTAGACAATGGATAACTTCTTAGTTCCCAAATGGGACTGGTGGTTATATCCATTAGCTGATGTGATCACTACATCTGCTGATGTCCGCAAATTTCAAAAAGAACGTATCTTAAAGAATGCTGTTTCCCAATACATAAAAATGTGAGGGGAGACTACTTCAGAATAATTACCTTTCAGATGGATACCTATAATATGTTTGAAATCGTGCAAGTTGCCGAAAAGGGAAAGAAGAAGAGAGGATTTATTATTTCGCTTTTTGTAAAAATGATCTTCCCATTCCTTATTTTATATGTAGACTGACGCAATTTTTATTTTCGAAATAGATCTGCATATTTTTAAAGCAGGTTTTTATGATTATTGAGGGCCATATAACCTAAATCGAATACAACAGAAGTTTTTTTTACATAGATACTTTAAGTTTCATGATAGATTCATGAGACTTTTGGGCTTTGTATGGAACTACGGCGATATGAAAAGTACTCCAATATTTTTCAGACAGATATGTCTTGAACTTTCAGGAGATCTGAGACACAAGATAAACTCGACAAAGCTTCCATAACTGAAAATTTAACAATATTTTTTGTACAAGTAAAAAACTATTTGTACCTTTACGGCGGAAAAACACTCAAAAAGTATTATTCTTTTCGTATTTGAAGACAATAAATGTCAGTCGAAAGTATTGAAAAAACACAAATTAAGTAGAATAAAAAATCAATTTTTAAATTATTGCGTATGAAAAAAGTATTTCTATTAGTAGCGCTGTTCTTAATGAGCAGTGCAGTTTGGAACTCCTCTGCTGGATCTACCAAGAGGTCCGTAAAGGCGCTGACAGGTTCGGGTGTGACATACACCTACGACCAGGACGCTCCTCTGCTTACGGACGCTTCGCAATTTAGCAGTAACAGCAGCAGTGCTGGTGACGGCTCTTCGTTTGCGAATCTGATTGATAACAGTACAGGGACTCTTTTCCATTCTATTTGGGAAAATGCGATGGCTGATGCTAGCACAACAGCAGCTTCTTGGGCTGCATTGATGACAGCCAATCATGCAAATGAGTCTGTTGGCATTGGTTATCATAACTTACAGGTTGCATTGAACGACCCGATCACATCATTTATCTTCAAGTATTCTGGACGAAATGATGGAACGTGGCATGACAATCCTAATGATATAGATATATATGCTACGAATGATGATGCTCTTGCAGCTAACGTAGATGCTTCGACCTCTGCCTCTTGGACGAAAATCGAAGAGTTTACAGATCCGACAATCAAGAATGAAATTGTTAACAATTACATTTCTCCGGTTGTTCAATTGGGAGCGTCTTATAAATATATCCGTTTTGTCATTAAAGGGACAACCAATCAAAATTGCCCTGGTTTGAATCGACAATTTGCAGTTCCTGAGATTACCGGTGTTACCTGGAATGTTAGTGAATTCCAAATGTATCAAGCTATTGAGGTAAGCAGTCCTATGGATAAATTGAAGGCTTTTGTGGATAGTATCAATACATTAGGCCTTGATTTTACATCTATGATAGGAACGGATCCTGGTTTCTATGCTCAAGCTAACAATGATGCTTTTGTTGCTGCAAAGGACAAAGCTGAACAGTTTTTAAGCGAAAGCCATAGTGATGATGAGTATACTGCTGCTGAAGCAGAATATAGAGCTGCTTATAAAGCCATGGCTCCAAATCCAGTAAGAGCTGGTTATTATAATATCGTTAGTGCTTACGGTCCGTTTGCAACTACACAACCAACTGTTACCAAAGCTATGTATACCGAAGGCGACAGTTTGCTCTATTGGGGTAATTTGAATGCAACGCAAGGTAAATTCCTTTTCCATATTACCGCTGCAAGTGATACCTCATTTGCTATTCAGAATGTTGCTTCGAAACTTTACATCAAGAATTTGATAGGTGATGTTGATGTTGATAACACCCAAGTTTATTTGTCTCCGAATCCTGACATGGGACAGCAATTCAAGTTTGTTGGTAACGGTCAGTTCAATATTTTCAATGAAACGACAAAGGCAAACTATGGTTACAATGCACAGGGAAACAATAGCGGTGCCGGTACAAACGGAACAGTTTGTCGCTGGAACTCTAGCTATAATGGAGAATGCGCTTGGTATTTAAAGGAAGTTACTGATCAGGATCTGATCAATACTTTAACCAATAACGGTCAGCAGGAACTTATTACTTCTGCATTGAACAATATTCTTACGACTGCCAAAACGACACGTGGCAAAGCGGTCGACTATACAGCGCTGATTACAAAAGCTTCCCAAATTTCGTCCAATGCTCAGAGTGCTGGCGACGGTTCTTCCTATGCCAATCTGATTGACGGAAACACGGGAACTATTTTCCACTCTGTTTGGGATGGTACATTTAAGACCGTTGTAACCGAAGGTACCGGTTGGCACAATCTTCAGTTCACATTGCCTTATGCAATCACTAAAATGAAGTTTAACTATACAGGACGTAATGATGCTTCATGGGCAGACAGTCCCAATCATATCACCATTTATGGAACCAATGACGATGCTCTGGGTGCCAGTACAGCTGCTGCCGATTCTTCCTTATGGTCTGAAATAACGGATTTGACGGATGGATTCCCCAACAATGTTGCATTGTCTCAATATTCTTCTCCTCTGATTGACCTCAACGGTTCTTACAAATATTTGCGTTTTGTGGTTAAGCACACAACCAATCAAAATAAGCAAGGCGACCGTACATTTGTGGTTCCTGAAATAAGCGGTGTAACATTCAACTTGAGTGAAATGCAGGTTTACGACGGAAATCCTTCAACAGGTTCAGAATACAATACCGTAACGGGTATGAAAGCTGCATGTGATGCTTTGGATGGCTTAATCACGGATGCTCAGGCAAAAGTTACAGCTAACACGGCTACTCAGGCTGATATCGACGGATTGAAAGCGGCGATTAAAGCTGTGAATGATCTTTATGTGGATCGTGATGCCTATTTCTCTGAATTCAAGGCGCTGCTAGATTCCTCGAATACCATTTATAACAATGCCATGGGCTCCAAGCAAAAATTGATCACCAGTGCAGATCAGTTGAGTAGTAATAGTTCTAGTGCTGACGACGGTTCTTCATATGCGAATCTCATAGATGGTAACACTGAAACTATTTTCCATTCTCATTGGGATACGGCTATGGGCGATCCAACAACAACAGCAGAAAGCTGGGATGCATTACAAACCACGTGGATTACCAACGGTCCGAACAACATTGCCGTCGGTACTGGTTATCACAATTTGCAGGTAAAACTTGCACAACCAGTCAATAACTTCTACTTCCAATATACAGGACGTAACAGCGATTGGCACGATAACCCGAATGATATTCAGATTCTTGCTACGAATGATGACGCTCTTGGCGCCAGTGTATTGGCTTCTGATTCTACTCAGTGGACGAATATTACTGAACTGAATGAAAATTTGGAAGATGCCGGTTTACTGGCTTATACTTCTCCTCAAATTTCTCTTGGCAATTCATACAAATACATCCGATTTGTCATCAAGAATACGACGCACAAAGATAAAGTTGATAGTCGCAAGTGTGCAAATCCGTTCATTACTGGAGTAACTTGGAATGTCAGTGAATTCCAAATGTATACGGGCTTAAATCCTGAGCGCGTACAGTACAATTACATCCCTGAAATGAAGACGGCGGTTGACGCTCTTAAAGCTTTGATCGATGCAGATGGCAGTTTAGTAAAAGCAGATCTGACTAATTATAACATTATCAGCACGCTTCGTGCTGCAAAGGATGGCGTTCTTAGCCAGTATGCAGATTCGACGGATCTTGCAGCTTTGTATGCAAAATATAAAACCTATGCAGACAGCTCCGTTGTAGGAGATGGTATTGGTTTCGTAAAGACACAAGGTGCTATTGATGCATTCCGTAGTGCCGTCGTTGCTGCCAAACTTACGATCAGTCCGACACAACCGACAAAGGCTACGCTTACAACTGCTATTGACGCCATGAAGGGCGCGTTTGCTACTTTCATGACCAGTGTTGGTCAAATTGTTCCAAACCAATGGTATAATATTCTTAGTGGCTCTGATGCTCCCTATGCTCAGAATCAGCCGATCTTCTTGGGAAGTACTTCTACGGGTGCACAACTCAGACTCGGCAATTATCCGATGGATCAGATTGACCCGAAGAGTGACCCCTATTGCATTTGGCGTTTTGTTCCTATTGAAGGCAAAGACGGACAGTATGCTGTTCAGAGTTTGGGTACCGGACAGTACTTTGGCCCATATCGTGGACAAGGATCAGATCTGTCTCCGTTAATGAATCATGCCAAGACTCCGTATCAATTCCAGTATTATGGAAATGGTAAGTTCAAATTGATTCAAGCTGGTGTTACTGATGATTTCAACTGCCTCAAGGCAGACGGAACTAACTTTATTGTTCTGAATTATCCGGCAAACAGTAGTAGCCAGCAAGCTTGGAAATTTGTGCCCATTACTGAAGATGCGCTTTCATTTAACAGCATGCCTGACAACAGTGTCCAGATTATGACTTTGCCGTTTGCAAACAACATTGAAGGAGCTACTATTGCCGATCTCAATGAGGGCGTTCAAACATATTCAGTTAAGAGTTTGACAGTGACAGAAACCGGAAGTAAACTTGAATTGACGAAGAAAAATAGCTTTGAAGCCGGTGAACCATTCATTCTGGTGGTTAATGACTATGAGAATTACGATCCATCTGCAGAAGCACACCCGATCTCTTTCGCGACTCCTTCTACTGTGATTGATACCTCTAGCATCGTTGCAAACGGTTTAGTTGGTACACTTGAAGGAATGACTGTTATCAAACCGGGATTGGGTATCTTTACAAGTTCTAAGTTGTCTGCAACTGTTAAGGGCAATACAACTATTAGTGGACGTACCGGTTACATTAATCCAAATTTGGTAACAACTCAGGACGGAAACACCGATTTGACTATTCAAACAGTTGGCTTGTTGAATGGCGTTAAATCTGTAATCGTGAACAAGTCAACCGATATGGTTAATGTTTATACGATTGATGGTAAACTACTCAAGAAGAATGTGAAGGCTACCGAAGCTCAGAAGGGCTTGAACAAGGGTCTTTATATTGTTGGAAAGAAGAAAGTGGCAGTGAAATAGCTGCATTCATCTATTAAAACGAGGGCAGGAGTATTCCTGCCCTCGTTTATTAAGGAAATAGCGAATAGCAAAGTTTAAATGAAAAAAAACAGGATTCTTTTAGTAGTTTTGATCATCACCTGTATATTCACAAACGGATGTGAAGATAAAATGGATGAGTCTAACATGTATACTTTTGTAGGGAAAACGATAACCCAGTATATCCAATTCGACTCCAATTATACAATTTTTGCAACGGTCTTGGAGAAATCTAAAATTTCAAAAAAATCAGAATCACCACTTAGCATGTTACTCTCAGCACGAGGTAACTATACTTGCTTCTTGCCGTCCAATGATGCAATGAGAATTTATTTGGACTCCATCTATGGGCACAAACCTTACAGCCTTGATACCATGTCGGAAGTAACGGCAAATCAGATTTCCCAAAACTGTATCATCGATAATGACAATAAGAATGCCATTGAAACGACTTCTCTTCAAGTTGGAGCTATTGATGCTTCCACTCTAAATGACCGACATATTCTTGTTGAATTTGATACAGACAGTTTAGGTAAATTCAGAATTATTTTAAATGGAATTTCACATATTGTCATTCCGGATATCAAAGCAGAAAACGGAATGATACATGTTATCGATCGCGTAATTTCGCCAACTAATTCAACTTTAACATCTTTAATAAGTTCAGCTGATAACCTGAAAATAGCTACTCATCTGCTCGAAGCGACAGGATGGGGAGACTCTATGGTACTTTATCGCGACGAATCTTATGAGAGTCTGACTGATGAGCAACGCCATGCACACACCTCACTAGAAGACTTTTCAAATTACTATGCACCTAAACACAGATACTATGGATATACCGCATTTGTAGAACCGGACAGCGTTTTCAATAAAGATTGGAATATACCGATGCCTATTATTGAAAATGGAGTTGTGACAAATTACAACGAAATGATGTCTGCCATTACTGAAAAATGCAAGAGTGCCTATCCCAATGCCACTTCAGACGATTTGACCAGCCAAGATAATGCCGTTAACCAGTTTGTTTCATATCATTTATTAAAGTATAGAGTTCCGTACAATCAATTGATACACCATTTTAATGAGCTAGGATTTAACCCCGCGCTACCGGATCAACTTACCCTTGACGTATGGAACTATTTTGAAACTCGTGGTCCCCGCAGACTAATGAAAATTACACAGCCCGCTACAACGGGTACTGTCAATATAAATCGTCATTGTACATATGATAATACCTTTTTTGGTACGTATAAAGAAGTTAGTTGTGATCGGGAAGGGATTTTGGTTAAACCCAGTAACGGACGGAATTCAAATAATGCCCTTAACGGTTTTTATTTCCCTATAGACAACGTCCTTGTGTATGATGCCGATGTTCCGGGAAAGGTTCTTAATGAACGCTTGCGTTTCCCCATTAATGCTTTGCAACCAGAGTTCTATGACAACTATGTACGTTCCAATACGTCGGGAGCTTGGTTCTTTATACCGTCCGGTTATACTTCTGCCATGTCATGGACAAATGAAACACAAGTACTTTATCGTACCTGCGGAGACGGATGGAAGGGGGTGCAAGGAGACCAGCTAGCTATCTTCGGACAGTATGATGTGACATTCCGCTTGCCTCCCGTGCCAACCGAAGGTACGTATGAAGTTCGTTATTATTCTTCCAACTTGGCTTCACGCGGAATGAGCCAAGCTTATTTCGGAACAAATCCACAAAATTTACCGGCATATGGTCTTCCTTTTGACCAACGTCTTGACGGAACACATGTTTCTATTGGATGGATTGCTGACGGGCAGGATGAACAAACAAATATTGAAAATGACAAGGTAATCCGTAATCACGGATGGATGAAAGGGCCGAAGATGTTCTGTGTAAACGCAATGACGACTGCTCATTCGGTGCCTCTTCGCTCCGTGTCGAGTACGATGCGCCGCATTGTTTATAAAGGCTACATGACTCCCAATAAAATTTATTATTTACGCTTAAAATCGGTTCTCGAAAATCCAACCGCCTATTTATATGCTAATTTCATTGAGCTTGTTCCAAAGAATATCTATGACAATTCTCAAAATCCAGAAGACATTTGGTAAATTTTTTTAAAAACAATAGTTAGACAAAATGAAACATTTAAAGTTAATCGTTTTAACTGCGTGTCTGTTTGTACTCCATTTGCAAGCTGCCGGAATCACTGTAAACAAGTATCCTCAACTTACAAACATACAAACCATGTATGTTGAAACTTTTGATGGGGCTGACATCACAAGTAAAGATGTGGACAAATTATCCCGCATCTATCTGGTCTCCGATACCGGTACCATCAAATTTGATTCTGTAAGTATTCGCGGACGAGGAAATGCTTCCTGGGATTTTCCAAAGAAACCTTATCGCATTAAGTTCACAGATAAAATAAAACTCTTAGGCAAAGGGTATGCCTCAGCTAAAACTTGGGTCCTACTTTCCAATGGATTGGAGAAATTGCTATTCCGCAATGGTTTGATACAATATGTAGGAGGACTGTTTGGCTTACCTTTTACCCCGGCGTGCAGATTCATCGATTTCTATCTGAACGGGAATTATAGAGGGACGTATCAAATTACGGATCAAGTCGAAATACGTAAAAAACGTATTGATATAGATGAACAGGACACCATCGTTACCGATCCTAATGCCGATATCAGTGGAGGCTACTTCCTGGAAGTAGATGGTTACACAGATGCAGAAAACTATTTTCATAGTTCATTAGGTACGAATATTCGTGTGCACAGTCCCGAACCGGGCATTGCGAACAGTAAACAACTGGATTATATCAAAAATCATGTCAATAAGTTTGAAGCTGCATTGGAGAGCAGTAATTATACGGATCCGGAGAAAGGATATAAACAGTACATGGATACAACGACATTCCTGGGGTGGTATCTTTCTTCTGAAATAGGTACCAATGGCGATATTTTTTGGAGCCTGTATTTTTATAAGAAAAAAGCAGATGATCACTTATACTTCGGTCCGCTTTGGGATTTTGATCTAGGATTTAACAACGATAGCAGACGTGGGGACTTAACGTATCAACTAATGGCAAATGTTAATTTCGGCGGGGGCTATTTTAGAAACTGGTTTGACCGTATAGCTACTGATCCCTGGTTTAAAGAAGCCACATACAAACATTTCCATGCTCTTTATGCAAACGGGCGCCTGGATTCTCTGATGTTGCATTATGTGGATTCGGTTTCCACTATGATAGATGCATCGCAAAAGTTGAATTATAAGGTCTGGAGCATCTCGGCACAAACTCATTTGGAGACACATCTATTCAGCACATATGGTGAATATGTGAATGACATCAAATCATATATCGTAGAGCACAACAAATATATGGATGGCCAATTTGCCATGCGATGTCCGATGTCGTTTAGCGTGGATGACCAATATTATTATCGTATAGTAAATAAAGGATGCCCAACGTATTTGATGGGATTAACAGATTCTACAACCAATTCAACCAATGCGTGCTTAAGGGCTGAAAAAGATACTCAGCTGGCACAGCAATGGGAATTTAAAACGATTGGCAAATATTATATGTTAGTTAACGCCAGAACGGGAAAGGCTATTACAGATGCCGGCACCACAAGTAAATCTATTATAACGGTAGAAACGGCAGATTCGACAAATCAAAGTCAGTTATGGGAATTGATTTCGCGTGGTGACAAATATTTTAATATGAAGAACGTTTCTAATGGGCATATTATCACGAATTACAATTCCTTAGGCATTGAAATGAATGCTATTAATGGTTATGCTTCTTCAACTTTGGATCTGAATGACAATCGCATGTGGTTTGCTGTACCCGTGCTGAAGATAGAGAAAACACCAACGGCCATTTCTCTTGCTCAAGCTGGAATTGAATATGGACTTGATTATAATCCGCAAAGTCAACAACTTCACTTCGTTGCATCAAATCTATCAGAACTTGTATTCAAGGCTTCTATTTATGATTTGAATGGTATTTGTGTTGGCACATTCCGGGCTGATGACACGTTTGATGCCAGCTCACTTCCTAGCGGAACTTATATTGTCAGTTGGCAATTTGCAGGAAAGGCACACTCTACAAAATTCTTCAAAAATTAATTTCATAATTTCCATTTAAATTTAAAGTGCTTTCATCAAAACTTACCAAAGTTGAGATGGAGGCACTTTTTATTTTCCTCTTTCATTACGTATGGATTTCTGAAAAGAGATAAACCATTGAATTTTTAAAAGAGGCAGGGACCACATCTTCTAAATTAAAATTTCGACCTTTTTTATGATTCTCGTATTTTGGAAATGTAGCGGGGTAAGATGCTAATAAAAAGTTCATGGCTTAAAGCTTTTTTGTAGGTGTTTGAATCTGTCAAAAATAGGAGGCTATTTGTAGAAGCGAGGAGGCCATTTATTGAAAATACAACAAATATATTTTTAAAAAAGTCATATCTCGTTAAGGGTTTTGAAAATAAAAATACCAGTCAGCGTTTATCTGGTTTCGTGAAAACATTTTAATATTTAAAAAAACCTTCACGGAACGACAATAATTACAAACTTTCCGAACTCCGATTATTAAAGAGCAAACAAAAAGTTGTAAATTTGCACGCTCAATCTAAAAACATATTTAATTAACATCCATGGATTGGTTACAATCGCTCTTTACTAACGTCAGTTCGTCGGCTCATATTATTTTTATCTATG
>Ga0183100_1000701_pt1 | contig 22538 bp, 13 predicted proteins | sample Biomet2_FD_127789 | JGI IMG/M metagenome (GOLD analysis project Ga0183100, IMG submission 127789) | Microbial communities from bioreactor (seeded with anoxic lake sediment) at LBNL, California, USA - Biofuel metagenome 2 | ecosystem: Engineered > Bioreactor > Anaerobic > Unclassified ...
GAAACAGATCCGCGATAATTATGCTGAGAACCTCCTCCTGATAAAGATACACTATGATCTTGCTGAATACCTGTTCTTGTAATTTCATCAAACCAATCAGTATTCGCTCCCATATCAAAATCCGAACCATCTTTTCCTGCTGTAGAAGAAGTATAGGCTCTCCACCGGTCTGCTGTTAGCAGATTAGGTTTATTAGCTAACGTAGAAATACCAAAAGCGCCATTATAACTAATTGTAGGTTTACTGGCATATCCTTTTTTTGTTGTGATCAAAATAACACCTCCGGCAGAACGAGAACCATAAATTGCAGCAGAAGATGCATCTTTTAGAATAGATATTGATTCTATATCCTGAGATGCTACGGTTGACATATCGGCATCAGGAATATTATCGATAACGACAAGAGGTCCTTGATCATTCTGTAATGTTGACAATCCTCTTAATTGTATAGTAGAACTACTAGTAACATCTCCAGAACCCGTATTAACAGTAAGACCTGCAACCTTTCCTTGCAATAGGTCGGCGGCATTTCTAGTCAATCCTTTGTTAAAATCTTTCGTAGTTACATTTGTAATTGATCCTGTAATTTCTCTTTTTGTCTGCGTCCCATAACCAACAACGACTATTTCATCCAATTTTTGCGCATCTTCAACCAATTTAATAGTGAAATTACTATTTCTTCCAATATTTATATCTTGAGTTAAATATCCTATATAAGAAATCTGAAGGATTGATGTTGATGTTGGCGTTATCTCCAAACTAAAGTTACCTTCATTATCTGTAATTATCCCATTCGTCGTCCCTTTCTCTACAATATTTGCTCCGATTATTGGTTCGCCTTTTTGATCCGTTACTGTTCCGGTAACACGCTTCTTCGTTTGCTGCTGCCCATTAGGAACGTCTTTCTTATAAATAATAATATGTTTCTCATCAACGGTGAAAGACAAGTCTTGTCCATGCAGCAATTGGGCCATTACACTGTAAATATTTTGTCTATCTGCATTTACCGATACTTTTTTAGAAAGATTGACCTCATTATTCCTATACCAAAATGAAAAGTCACTTTGTGACCTGATCGCATTAAATGCTTCTTGCAATGTCACTCCTTCGAGATGAAGCGACAACTCTGTTTTTTGCGAATAGCCGACTTCTGCAAACGAGCAGAATGTGGCCAGCAAGCATAGTATTATAGTCGATCTCATGATATTAAATACTTTTTTTAGCAGATATTTGGATATAATCTGCTCATTGTTAGAATATAAATCCATACTTTTGCATGATTTTAGGTTTGTAATCGTGTTTACTGATAAAAATTTCAGACCGAAGTCTTATAAATCGGAAGATGCGCCAACATTTTCCGATTTTTTTGCTACCTTGTTTTATTCTTCATGGGCAGTCCTTCCTTTCTTTTATGGTTAAACAATTATTTTATTTCCTTTATATAAATCCGATCTCCATCTCGCTTGCAGTTAATTCTTTCATCATGTGTCATCACTTTCAAAATCTGATCCAAATTCTCTCCGCGAACGAAGTCTCCCGTAAAGACTGTTTTCTTCAATCTATCAGAATTTATATGTATGCGGACATTAAACTTACGCTCTAACTGCCGAGCTATTGTTTCGAATGTTTCCTCATTAAAATACATCCTGTTGTCTTTCCATCCTGTAAAATTCTTTACATCAACACTCTTCTTTGTAAATATTCGCTTCATCTTATCAAAATCCACTTGATCCATTGGCTCCATCTGAATGGCTGAAACGCCATTTTTCAAACTGACTTCAACTCTTCCTTCACTCAATGTGACTTCTATATTACTTTCTTCACCGTAAGCCTTGACATTAAATTTTGTTCCTAACACTTTTACATATATGTCATTCGCCTTAACAACAAACGGATGTTCGACATCATGCTTTACTTCAAAAAAGCCTTCGCCTTCAATAAATACTTTACGTTCTTTCCCTGTAAAAACAGTCGGATAAGAAAGTGTTGAACCAGCATTAAGTGTTACTTTACTGCCATCGGGCAAAATAAGAGAAGTTTGTGTTCCCAATGGATTCTCCAGCTTCACAAGCTGGCTGTTTTGTTTCCGATAACCGGCATTATACGACAGATAGCTGAATGTTCCTATCATTAGGAGAATTACAGCTGCGGCAGCCGATATACGAAGAATGCGAATAGCAAAGGCTGATCTTTCAATCTTTGTATTGACTTCGGTCAGGATCGACTCACGCAGGCTCTCGGCATATTCGGCAATATTGTCGGGCATTTTGATATGCATCAGGAAATCGTATAGCTTCCTGCTCGCCGGATGCTCCTTGCTCCATTGCTCCCATGTTGGTTCATCTTGCTGACCTTTATCATTCAAAAGACCATTGCATATCATATCTATATCGTCTTGTTCTTTCATCTTTTTCCGATTGTTATAGTAGAAGAGTCATATCAATATAATTTCGTTTAAAGGAAATGCCACTTTTTTTTAATATTTTTTCTTCTCAGCAAAGTTTTTGTCGCGTTCCCGATATTGCAAATATAATCAATTTTCCATTTTATGCAAAACGCAATTAAGCTATTCAAGTAAAAATCAAGCGACTATCTTCAAACAGAACAGCACTGATTTCAGAGGATAAAATTATATCCTTTTGACCGCTAAAAGTAAAAACAATCCACTGCCAAAGCAATATATTTAAGTCAAAAATACACTTTTTGGGGAAGAAAATAGTACCTTTGTACTTGTAAAATATAAAAGCATTCCATTGTGGCTAAAGCACCAGTTGATACTCCTTTAATTAAGCAGTACTTCGATATCAAAGCGAAGCATCCAGATGCAGTTCTTCTTTTTCGTGTAGGCGATTTTTATGAGATGTATGGTAAAGATGCTGTAGCCGGGGCCGAAATACTGGGAATTGTACAGACCAGAAAATCCAATGGGAACGGTACCTTTATTGAAATGGCGGGATTTCCTCATCATGCTTTGGACAGTTATCTGCCTAAACTTGTTCGTGCAGGAAAGCGTGTAGCTATCTGCGATCAACTGGAAGATCCTAAACAGGCCAAAACACTAGTAAAACGCGGCATCACCGAGTTGGTCACGCCTGGCGTTTCTATTAATGATAATATTCTGAACCATAAAGAGAACAACTTCCTCGCAGCTATCCATTTTGCTAAAGATACATGCGGAATTGCCTTTCTCGATATTTCCACCGGAGAGTTTCTGACGGCCGAAGGGACAAACGACTATATAGACAAGCTGTTGAACAATTTTTCGCCGAAAGAAGTATTGGTTGAACGTAACTACCGCAAGCATTTTGAAGAGTTGTTCGGTCCGCATTTCTTTATCTTCGAACTTGATGACTGGATTTTTACTGCTGATGCAGCTAACGACCGCCTATTGAAGCATTTTGAGACAAAAAATCTGAAAGGATTCGGCGTTCAGCATCTAAAACTGGGAATCATTGCTTCGGGAGCTGTCTTATATTATCTTGATCAGACGCAACATACACATATTTCACATATCATTTCGCTGACTCGTATTGAAGAGGAACGCTACGTTCGCCTTGATAAGTTTACGGTCCGCAGCCTCGAACTAGTGGATGCAATGAATGAAGAAGGCGCAAGTCTGCTTAGTGTCATTGACAAAACAATCTCACCTATGGGTTCACGAATGCTGAGACGCTGGATATTATTCCCGCTGAAAGATGTGAAACCTATTGAAGAACGACAAAACGGTGTGGAATATTTTTTCCGTCACCCGGAGATGAAGGATCTGCTGGACGAACAATTGTCGCAGATAGGCGATCTGGAACGAATTATTTCAAAAGTAGCGGTTAACAGAATCTCACCTCGTGAAATCGTGCAACTAAAAGTAGCGTTATATGCCATAGAGCCCGTCAAAGGAGCTTGCCTCAAAAGTGACGAAGCTTGTCTCAAAAGAATTGGCGATCAACTGAATGCATGCATCAATATTCGAGATCGCATTGAAAAGGAAATAAATAATGATCCACCATCGCTACTGAATCGTGGCGGTGTGATTGCTTCGGGCGTTAACAGCGAACTTGATGAATTGCGCGAGATTTCTTATTCAGGCAAGGATTATCTGAGAAAAGTGCAACAGCGGGAGATTGAACGCACAGGAATATCGAGCTTGAAAATAGGATTCAACAATGTGTTCGGCTATTATATTGAAGTACGCAACAGCTATAAAGACAAGGTTCCGGCCGAATGGATTCGCAAGCAAACACTGGTCAACGCCGAACGTTATATAACCGAAGAACTGAAAGAATATGAGGAAAAGATTTTAGGCGCCGAAGACAAAATTCTGTCATTGGAAAATCGCCTCTTTAATGAGTTAGTGCTAGCTCTTGCCGAATATATTCCACCGATTCAGATGAATGCGAACTTGATCGGACGTCTGGACTGTCTGCTCTCATTTGCCAAAGCGGCCGAAAGCAATCACTATATCCGTCCTATCATAGACGAATCGGATGCGATTGATATCAAGGCTGGTCGCCATCCGGTGATAGAAAAGCAGCTGCCTCTTGACGAACCATATATTGCCAACGACGTCTATCTAGATGACGAGAAACAACAAATCATCATCATTACGGGTCCAAATATGGCCGGAAAATCAGCATTGCTCCGTCAGACGGCACTTATCACGCTGATGTCGCAGATTGGTTGTTTCGTTCCTGCCGAAAGTGCTCGCATTGGCATTGTCGACAAGATTTTCACGCGTGTCGGCGCCTCGGATAATATTTCTGTCGGCGAATCAACATTCATGGTCGAAATGAATGAAGCGGCAGATATTCTCAATAATATGACTTCGCGCAGTCTTGTTTTATTCGATGAGTTAGGACGCGGAACAAGTACCTATGATGGCATCTCCATTGCCTGGGCTATCGTTGAATACATACACGAACATCCTACAGCTCGCGCAAAAACGCTTTTCGCTACACATTATCATGAACTGAATGAGATGGCCGTTTCCTTCAAAAGGATCAAAAACTTCAATGTCTCTGTGAAAGAAGTGAACAACAAAGTGATCTTTCTTCGCAAGCTTGTCCCCGGGGGAAGCGAGCATAGTTTCGGAATCCATGTGGCCAAGATGGCCGGAATGCCGAAAAGTATCGTGAAACGTGCTTCTGAAATACTAAAAGAACTGGAGACAGAGAATCGCAAAGATGGTATAGCAAAACCTATCCGCGAAATTGCATCAACAGCCGAAGGATATCAGCTCAGCTTCTTCCAGCTAGACGATCCCGTGCTTAGTCAGGTCCGTGATGAGATAAAGAATCTGGATGTCAATAACCTGACACCTCTGGAGGCGCTGAACAAACTCAATGAGATAAAAAAAATTATAAATGGGAAATAACTTTCTCTTTTTTCGCATTTAGCAAACACGAAAGACAGGAATATCTAACAAGTCTCCCACTTTCTGCAGCTTATCTGCCACATGTCCGATTCCGATTGCGCAATGATGCGACGGACCTGCCTTACACCAATTGTTCATGAATGTGCGAGCACCACAACTAAAACGGTAACGACTATTTGTATTGCCGATCTGAAGTGTCGGACCAGCCACGGATTCGCCTTCAGCAGTCAACAACGAGACGCCTTCTTTGCTTTCGCAGACAGAAAGAAAGGTAACCGGACCCTGTTTGACACGCATCTGAATAGAAAGTCCTTTACCTGGTTTCCCATGATAGAGAGGAAGCGGAACAAGTCGTACTCTTCCTTCAGCGATTGCAAAATGCGCCGGTCCATCGTGTCCCCAAAGAACTACGTCATCATTGAAATCCATGGCATAAGGCTCCGAGAAAGACCCTCCAGCACCAAGAAGCGACATCATTTTCATCGCCTGAACATTTTTTACTTCACATTCGCCGGCAACAGGAACACCACGACCTGTAAGCAGTGTGTTACCTGCAATAATAGATGTAACCATATTTTCATAATCATTGCCTTGCCAGCCCTCATAATAATAAGCCATAGATCCGAGTCGATGCTTCTCAACTAATTTGTCTAATGCAACTGAAGTTTGCGCCGCACGCTTCAACTCATATTCTTCACAATGGCTGTCAATATCGAACTTTTCTTCAAACTCAGCATATTTAGCTTCAAGTTCATCTGCCGTGACTGCGTCACGCAATGCTTTGAGTTCGCACATTTCAAGCAGTTCGATATGTGTTCCGAAAGAAATAGACTGTAAAGTAGTGTCGGTGTAAACATCAAGCATCCCGCAATAATAATGACCTAAAATTCCCATTCGATTGTTACGCATGCCAGAAACGACGCGCACTGCCGAAATCCATGCCTCTATCTCCTTCCAAACATACGGTTCCTGTAAATAACCGGTGACAATATCATATTTAATTCCTGCCCGATTGAAAACACAAGCGAACTCAGGGACAGAACAAGCTTGGCAATGTGCAAGCCATTCTCCTGTCATCTTCCCTCTATCTCCTAAGTTGTTAATATAGCCATAATCAATTGCCGGAACAGGCTGTACATTCAACAACACAACCGGTACTTTTACACGATCAGCTATTGGAAATACGGTCGACGACAACGCATAGGTAGAAATAAAAACAAAAAGTATCTCAACATCCCGGCTTTTCAATAAACCTGCAGCTGCAGCCGCTTTTTCGGGCGTATCAACCATTCCCGCATCGATAACAGTCGCGCCAAGGGATGTTATACGTTCATTTATTTCTTTCTGATAACTAATAAGACGTGGAAGCAATCCCTCAAACTGCCCCCAGTAAGTATCCAGACCAACACCGATCAGTCCCACTTTTATCTGTTTATTCGTTTCCATGAAATTACTGTTTCACATTAAAATTATAACTTCCCGAGCCAACTGTCACAACTATATATTTACTCGACTCACCCTTAAACGGCATATTAGCCTCTTTCAGCAAAAGACCACTTTCCGTTATATTCTCCGGATCCGTTGCCGGCAAATAAACAGAAGCTGTCGTATTTGCCGGAATCTCTACATGAAGAGTAAAATCCTTATCATTCCTTTTCCAATTGGAAACAATTTGCCCATAAGGCGACTGATAAGATGTTTGTGCTTCACGTACATCTCCTGCCGGTTGCGGATGAATGACAATTTGCTTGAAGGCAATCGACTGATCAGCCTGACCAATACCTCCCAACCCACTGAAAAACCATCCCATAAGATGCCCAAGGCAAAGGTGATTATTAGACAGATATGCATAACCTTGCCAGGATTCGGTCAGCGCAGTAGCTCCGTGGGCAAGTTGCCAGCCATAACCCGGCGTATCATAGATGTTATTCATATCGTAAATAACATTCGATGCCTCATTTTCCTGAAGCACACTAATCAGATAAGTATAACCTACTTCGCCTGTTGTGAGTGAATTGTTATGAACACGAATATCGGATATCAAATTATCTAATACCCGCTGGCGGTTTTCTGATGGAACCAATTTCATAAACAATGCCATAGAACTGGCTGTTTGGCTATTAAACTCATACTGTTGTTTATCAGGATTCCAAAATCGCTTATTGAACGCCTCTTTTATGGCATTGCCTAGTTCGGTATATGTCTTAGCATCGTCTTTCTTTCCGAGCAGTTCTGCCATTTTCTGCATACGCGTCACATCATAATAATATGTTGCCGTTGCCGACAGTCCGTTAGATGTCAGTTGTGCTTCGCCCGGTGATTTAGGGCCAAGATCCAACCAGTCGCCCAAACCATAAGCTACAATATGATCATTTGCTTTAGATGAAAGATAATCGATATATCGCTGCATATCGGAATAATATTTTTCGATAAGCCGCTTGTCGCCATACCATTGATAGATATTCCAGGGATCAATAATAAATGCGCTTCCCCATTCCGGCGTATCGCGGAATCCTCCTTCAAAACGAACTACTTCGGGAGCAATCGTCGGAATCATTCCATCAGTCTGTTGGGTGGACTGCATATCATTCATAATCTTTGCATACAAACGAGACAAGTCATAACGACTCTGCATAGAATTTTGCATCAGATGTGATTGCTCCAGCCAGCCTAATTTTTCACGATGCGGACAATCTGTAAGTACGCTAGCCATATTGCTTCGTATTGCCCAGTCTATAAGCTCATAAATCTGATTGAACAAAGGCTTTGAGCAATGAAAATAGCCTACCTCATCCGCAGAATTACAAGTATGCAACCCTGTCAGTTCTGCAATCTCAGGGAGCCCTTCAGGATTAGGTTTTCCAACAGGAACAGCACCCTCAACAGCCACATAACGAAATCCATAATAGGTGAATTGAGGTTGCCAGTTTTCCTGTCTTCCATCAGCTTTTGGCGTATAACCAAACCAATAAGGTCTGCCTGAACCGCGTTGATCGACTGTACTATCCGCAAACAACAGTTCTGCCGGCCATATCTTTACATATTGTGCTTTCGAAGCTTTTATCGAAATCCGCGCAATACCGGAAAAGTTTTGCCCCAGATCATAGACCCACTGCCCTTTCTGATTTTTGAATATCCGAACCGGAGGAATACTGTCGCGAACACGCAATGGTGTCGATTGCTGCGAAAGCAATTTTGTCTGCCAGTTTGTATCCAATGCTTTGCTCCAGTTCTTGTCATTGAATCCAGCCATCATCCATCCGCTCTGTTCTCTATTCGCATCATAATCTTCGCCGCCATAAATACTACTATAAGTAATAGGACTTGCCGAGACTTTCCAATCTGTTCCCGTAATCAGGTTTTGCATACTGCCATCGGTATATTCTATAGCAAGCTTCATCTTCAGGCGCGGAGCTCCGTATGAAGCTAATACTTTAAAATAACGTTCGCTTGGGATATTAAAAAAACCATTTCCTAACATCACGCCAACGACATTTTCCCCACTTTGTATTTGATTCGTGACATCAAAAGTAAGATATAATGCACACTTGTCGTATTTGGTCCATCCGGGATCGAGAAAGTTATTACCAATTTTCTTCCCATTAATAAATAACTCAAACTGTCCTAATCCGGAAATATAGGCGACAGCACGTTTCACCGTCTTATTCGTTGCAAAAGTCTTTCGAAATTGCGGAAGAAGATAAAGCCCGACCTTCTTCCCCTCCGGGAATCTTTTCGCATAAGAATTAAAACCATGCAAACCGACAGGAAGCAACTCTTCCTTTTTATCTCTTTCCAAAGCAATCCAACGCGCCCCATTCCAATCCTTCTCAGAAAGCAATCCCACACTGAAAGAAGCAACCTGACTCCACGGCGAATAATTACCGCCTTTATCCCAATTGCGAACTTTCCAATAATAGACTGCTCCTGCTTTTAGCTCTTTACCAGCGAAAGGCACAAGTACGGAAACCGACGATTCCATCTTTCCACTATCCCATATATCGCCCTTATTCTTTTGGAGCTGTTCTGGCGAATCAGAAACCAATATTTGCCATGCCGATTGTTCAAAATTACGTCCTGTTGCATTCGTCTGCCAGCTAAAACGCGGTTGAAGCGTTTCCAACCCCACAGGGGTTTCTTCCTGCTCGCATCGAAGATTAAAAACGGTATGACTTGAAGCTGCTTTCAAAAACAAAGGGACGAGAAATAAAAGAATAAAGTACTGTGCCTTGCTTTTCATATTTCTATATTTCTTTAATTCATCGGAGCCAGATAAAACTTAACGTTCGAAATAACAGGACATGCCTTTGCTTCTTCAATAGTTAATCTGATTTTTGTGGTTTTTGTAAGCTCGCACTTTTTAATCACCTTATGCCCTATTGTTGTCCCATCCGTCAGCAGCTTCCATTGTCCATCAACAAATGCTTCGACTTCAAATTTCTTTACGCGTTGTCCAAGCTGAATATATTCTTGTATTAATACGCGATTGATTTCTATCGTTTTACCAAAATAAAATTCGGCTGAAGCAGTTGTTACATTATCTTTAGTTGCCCAATACGTGTTCGGATTATTATCTGCCATATTCTGAGCTGCATACTCTTTCCCTCTATTAAAACCAGATGTAACTTTCAGAGGCTTCACCTCATTCTTAAACTCTTGATCTAAAAGCTTCTTGAATCCAATCAATGACTTAATATCATTCTCTGCAAACAATCCCTGCCTATTTGGTGGAATATTCAGAAGCAGATTTGAATTTCGTCCGACAGACTGATAATACAGATTCAAGATATTTTCGGCTGTACGTGCTTCTTCATTTTCATGAAAGAACCAACCTTTGCGAATAGAGACGTCGACTTCCGCCGGAACCCAATATTTACCATATTCTTGACCTTCACCCAGAAACTTTGCATAATCGCCACCTGCATACATTGTATCCGCATTCAAAAGACACCAGTTCGTTGTACTCCCCATGCCGCTTTCATTGCCTACCCAACGGATATCAGGACCTCCATCACCGAACATTACGGCATTGGGTTGATTGTCTCTGACTACTTTGCGTGTATTTGTCCAATCATAATAAGTCTTCCTGTCTATTGTGCGCTTTTCCTTGGCACCTCCGTAATAACCATCGCCACCATTTGCTCCGTCAAACCATACTTCAAAAATATCGCCATATTCGGTTGTCAACTCTTTAAGTTGATTGCGATAATAAGTGATATAATCGGGCGTCCCATATTTTGCACTATTACGATCCCAGGGTGAAAGATATACACCCATTTTCAAACCATACTCATCGCAAGCTTTTCTTAGCTCGCGAAGCACATCGCCCTGTCCGTTTCTCCATTTCGAATATTTAACAGAATGTTCGGTGTATTTAGATGGCCACAGACAAAATCCATCATGATGTTTAGCTGTGAGAATAATTCCTTTGAACCCTGCCTCTTTTGCCGCTTTCGCCCACTGACGGCAGTCAAGAGCCGTTGGATTAAAGACATCAGGATCTTCATCACCATAGCCCCATTCCTTATCTGTGAAAGTGTTGACTGTAAAATGAACGAATAGATTCGTTTCCATATCCTGCCATGCCAATTGCTGTTTTGTTGGGAGCGGTCCATAAGGCTTAGGCGGATTAATTGCCGCACACGTAAATATACCTAATGATGCAGCTAAAGAGAATAAAAGTAAATGCTTCATGATACTGTGACTAAGTTTATATTTTGCTCCAAATGTACTACAATTTACCAGTATAAACAAAAATTCACTCCTTTGTTAATCTAAAGCTTCCCGCAGCTTCTTTACCGCTGTAGCTAAGTGAGTTTCCAAGGTTTTGACAGAAATATCAAGAACAGTTGCGGCTTCTTTATACTTAAGATGGTCTTCACGTACTAATTTAAATGCCATCCTGCACTTAGGGGGTAGACTATTAATCGCTTTATTTAGCCGGGATATTTCTTCTTGTGAAATCAACTCGTCCTCAGGTGTTGTATCTGTATTAGCAAAAAAATCTATAGATATTTCATCGAGGGATATTTGATCCAAATGTTGCTTTCGGTAATAACTAATCGCTTTATGGCGGGCGACAGAATAGATATATGCATTAATGTCTCCAACGCTAAGCAGAATGCGACGATTTTCCCAAATAGCCAAGAAAGTATCGGAGACAAGTTCTTCTGCTTCCACAAAAGAGGAAACATATAAACCAGTAAAACGGATCAACGGTTCAAAATAGCTAATATATAAAGATTTAAGTGCTATTTCAGAATCAGATGCAGCCATTTCATAAACCCATTGTACTATTTTTTCTCGAGATTCTTTCAAGATATACTCACTGTTTGCTAGGTATCAAATATTATTATGTCGCAAAAACAAAAGAAATACCCTTAGTCACTATACATAAAAACAATATCAAATAAAATAGGCACGGCTGCTGGTCCGTGCCTACTTATTTATTTTGCATTGAGCAATTAGCGTTCCAATCAATTACCATCCCGCATTTTGCCCGAGTTTCGGATTTAATGTCAGATCATTTGCCGGAATCGGATAGAAATACAACTTATCACTCCAAGTTCGTTTCTGATCTTGCATGAACATGATCGAATGGCCATCATCTCCCAACTGCGTATTATTATTGGCTCCATTGGAAAGTTTCTTGCCAACATAGAGATAATATACGCCAGAAACTTTCGTAGGATTCTGATTGAGCGTGAAGCAAACATCCAGTTTTCCATCACCATTCATGTCATACGGAACATCTAGCTCAGGAATATAGATGCCATCCCATGCTCTTGTTGTCATCTCTCCCAGCTTCCAACGGCAAACATCTGCCCAGGAGAAACCTTCGAATGAAAGTTCGATACCCCGTTCGCGGCGAATCTCAAGAAGAGACGGGTCACTGATGTTCGGAAAGAAACGATTTTGCAGATAAGTATCCACTTTGGTCGGCTTTGTTGTTAATCCACCCGTTATACCTGACCTGGCACGCAAAGCCCCAATTGTCTGAGACCAGTCAGCATCGGTCAGTGTTCCAAGTTCGGCTTTAGCCTCGGCATAATTGAGAAGTACTTCTGCATAACGAAATACGACAACATTGTTATCACAAATATCCACATTATCATATTGAGTATCATCAAGTGTGAATTTGCAGGTATGGTAACCAGTGATTGCATAAGCATAATCAGGAGCCGTCTGAACGGTTGCTCCGCCGCTTATACGAGTAAATCCGGGCGTACGGATCGTCTGAGCCAGACGTGTATCACGGTTTTTACATTCATCAGGGAAGGCCATCGTTTTATATCCCGTCTTATCCGTAAAAGATGAACCATCACGCATCAGATATGTATTAACAAACGAACGAGTCAAGCTCGGACAAACACCATAGGTAACAGATGTCCATCCACGATTACTGGAATGAGTAACGCCAAGACTTCCATTAAATGTAACTGCATAAAGTACTTCGTCGGCAACGGGTGTCTTTGAGATGAATAATGTGCGATAAGATTTATCAACTCCCGCACCTGTATACACCTTATATCCGGATTTCATCACAATCTGTGCAGCGCTGACTGCTTCATTGAGCCATTCATCGGCTGAAGAAGCAAGCCCGGCTTCAGTATGATATTTGCGATAAGTTCCTTCCCACAAACAAACACGTGATTTGAATGCGGCGGCGACCGTGCTTGTAACAGTCGAGCAGGTTGCATCCTTAGCCGTTGTAATATTTTTAATAGCAAAATCGAGATCCGCTTTTATAGAATCTACAATCAATGTACGACTGTCTCTTCCTGAATAAAGCAATTCATCGTTAACGTCTAGTGGATGATTAATCCAAGGTAGATCACCGAATTTTTGCATCATCCCATAATAAAAGTAGGCGCGGAAGAAACGAGCAACCCCCAGATAATTATTTTTTACTGTTTCAGGTACCAACGGACTGTTGCAATTAACAATAAAATAGTTGATATTACGCAATTTTCCCCAATCCCAACCACTACTTTCTTCTGCACTATAAGCATTTTCGGTCAGATACTTGATAACCTGATTGGTTGCAATATAATAAGACAACGAATTGTAATTGACCGTAGTCGACGGGAATGCGTCATAGAACGAATTCGTGTACATTGCCAATCCTGTTTCAGAGTTAAAAACAGGTTCTTTTGATATAGTTGATTTTGGAAGTTCCTCCATATCACATGCCCACAAAAAGGTAAGCGCTATAAATGCATATATAATCTTTTTCATAATTCAGTAATTTAAAATGTAATAGATAAACCTAAACTCATGCTTTTCAATACAGGATAACTGTATGCTTGCCCGCCATTATATATAATAGAGTTCGTACCTCCATTATTATTAACCATATTCTCTGATTCCGTATCCTCTCCATAAATATTGGCTACATCAAAATTCTTTGTATGTTTATACAATGGAGACCATGTCCACAAATTTTCAGCCGACAGATAAATACGCGCACCTTGCACCTTAAGTCTTTCCAGCAAAGCCTTATGGAAGTTATATCCTACCTGCAAATTCTTCAAACGGATGTAAGCTACATTTTGCAAATATTTGGTCTGGCATACTGACAACTCACGCGTTCCCTGTAAAGCAACATAACCTCTATAGCGCGGGAAGTATGCATTAGGATTATCTTCTGTCCATACATTGTCCAACATAGCCTTTGGAATATTATTATATGGACGATTATATTGGCCCCAGAACAAGGCGTTATCAGTTCCCGGCCACCAGTCTTGTTTTCCAACGCCCTGGAAGAACGCCGAAGCAAAGATTCCGTTCCAGTCTGGCGCCAAATTAAAACTGAAAGTATAACGAGGAGTTGAATTTCCAATAACCTTACGGTCGCCTGAATCACCCACTCGGTTTTTACCATAATCAATCACGCCATCACTATTCAAATCCTTGAATTTAATATCGCCCGGCAACCAAGTTCCTGAATTGGATGCATAATAAAGTTTCTGGCTTGCATGTGAGGAAACATCCTCTTTTGAAGTAAAAAAGCCTTCCGTTTCATAGCCCCAGATTTCTCCTATTGTCATACCTTCATAATAGTTACAACGTGCATCATTATAACTACCAAGGTCTTTCTGTGTATTATTGAACTTATCGATCTTCGACTTATAATCAGCCAAGGTAAAACGGACATCATAAGAAAATGGCTTGTTTGCCACATTAAATTTGTCATGCCACCCAAGAGACAGTTCCCAACCTCGTGTGGTCATATCAGCGTAGTTTCCTTTTGGAACTGTAGCACCAAATACAGCCGGAAGTGTTGTTCCGACAGTGTACATATCGGTTGTTTTACGAACATAATAATCGCCCGTAAAAGTCAGCCTTCCGTTAAGGGCACTCAGATCCAAACCGAAATTTGCTGTCGTTGCTTTTTCCCAAGTAAGTCCGTTTGGAATAATAGTCGGAAGCGACGTAGCTTGCTTCAACGAGCCATTTATCAAACGTCCCATCTGATAAATGCTAAATAGTTCACGATAAGCATATGAAGCAACATTTCCATTACCCAAAGAACCATAAGATACACGAAGCTTAATATTGGAGATCGCATCTTTGCTTACTTTCCAGAACGGCTCTTCAGACAAACGCCAACCGGCGGATATTGATGGGAAGAATCCCCACCGCTGGTCATTCGGAAATTTGGAAGAACCATCCAAGCGACCGTTAGTCTCAACCAAATAGCGGTCTTTATATGAATAATTCATACGGAAGAAACCACCGGCAATGCGCCATTTTTCATACTTGCTTGAGATATCAACGCCACTACCATTAGTCATATTCATATCGTCAGCATCTTCAAAAATCAAACCATTACGTCTCGAATACAAATAATTATAAATTGATTGCTCATAATTATATCCTACCATTCCTTTAAAGTAGTGATCCTTATTAAAAGTCCTCTCATATTCGCCATAAATATTTGTTGCCAAATATTTGGTCGTAGAGTTAGTTCTCATATAATCATTCGTCGATGAACCCAGGTATGAAATAACACCTTTTTTTGAACTGTAAGGAACTGGTACGCGTTTTGTTTTATCATTCCCATCCGTATTTCTAAAAGTGATATCCCCTTTTATACGTAATGCATTATTTAAAAAAGTCGCAGTAAAACCTGTCGTATTACGTAATACACGCTTATTATAATCCGTTCCGCTCTTGCCATAATACAAATCGCCAACACCATAAGCTGCTGCCATTGTAAGTGTTCCATCAGGATTCAGTAGTGGGCTCATTGGCTCCTCCTCACCTTCCAGACCATACCACACGTTACCATCGGCAACTGTCAATGGATTGTGATATTGCATTTGTGAAGCTTCCATATTATTCTCAACTTTCAACCATTTATATATTTGGGCTGAACCTTTGGCACGCACGTTAAACATCTTGTAGTCATCACTATTATAACGAAACAATCCATCCTGACCGTTATAGTGACCCGAAACCATAAAGTCTGCTTTGTCATTTCCCCCTTGAACAGTCAAATTATGATCCTGAGCATAAAGATGGTCTTTATACAGCAATCCATACCAATCCGTATTACCATAATATTGATAGTTTCCATCTGAATCAATTTCCACTTCCGCTTTACCTGAACCCGGGCGTCTGTTAGCCATTTCCTTATACCAGTCGTCGGTATACTTGACAGACTTATGAAATGCGGAAGGCATACGAGCATAATCATAAAATGATGAATAAGCTTCAACAAATCTGGTAGCATACTCATAACCATCCGTTACCATATCGGGGATAACAGTCGCCGATTTGATGGAAAAATTTCCATTATACGTCACCGACGTACGCTCCTTATTCGGATTCTTGGTTGTAATCAATACAACACCGAAAGCACCACGGGCACCATAAATTGCAGCTGAAGCAGCATCTTTCAAAACAGATACACTGGCAATATCATTCGGATTAAGCATAGCCGGATCACCTTCGACACCGTCAATCAGGACTAATGCAGAACCACCCTGTCCGATAGAAGTAGTACCTCTCACATTATAATCAGTACTACGCATCGGTTTACCATCGGAAAAAGAAATATTCAAATTAGGAACAGCTCCCTGCAAACCCTGCGTAACGTTTGTCATCGGTCGATTGTCAAACACTTCGCTTGTTACTTGTTCGACAGCACCGGTCAGATTAATACGCTTTTGCGTACCGTAACCTACAACAACTACTTCTTGCAAATTTTGGGTATCGTCGGCTAAACTAATGCGGAGTTCACGCTTGTTGCCCACAACGATTGTCTGCGTTAAGTATCCGATATAAGATACTTGTATTGTCGCATTATTTGGTACTTCCAATGAATACTTACCATCAATATCGGTAATTGTTCCATTTGTAGTTCCTTTAACAACAACATTCGCACCAATAACAGGTTGTCCCGATTTATCGGTTATTACGCCTGAAATTTTCCTTGACTGTTGAATTCCGGATTTCATATGGATTGAGGCATCTCCGGAAGGAATAGATTCAATTGCATTCGCTTGGGACATTGCAATTGATGAAATAGCAACAACGATCCCCAAATTCGTTAGTTGTTTCTTAAAGTCTTTGAATAATAAAGACTTGTGATTAGATTTATTTTTCATGTTTATTTATAAGGAATTATTAAATTACTAATAGTAACCACTTTAAATGACAGACTGATCTACAAAAGTCCATCAAAGCTAACAGATCTATTTGAACGTAACTTTTTTTACAATACTAAATATATTTATCCATAGGCGTACTATTTTTTGTTTATCGATTAAAAAAACGAATATATAACTAAATTCTTTATGGAATCGACTAATATAATAAAAACGAGAAACTTCCTATTCATATTAGACAACACAAAGCGAAAAAATATCGATAGTTCTCTCAGACAAAATTACAATATTTTCTTATATTTATATCAATTCATTCAAATACTTTCTTACTCATTCCATTTTCATAATAGTTTTAATAATCATTTTATAGCAAAAACACTGGCCCTGATAAATAAAGAAAAGTACAACGCTTTTCCTTAGACATTATTATTATTGTTTTACAATCATCTCCGGTGCATTGCGTGTGATATAGCGGATGATAACTTCCGGCCTGTCGTCATCTTTGTCTTGTTCGCAAGAGAATGAAACAGCAGATTGTCCGGAAGGCAAAAGAGCCTGGCCTTGCGGTATAACGTTCTGTATCACATTATAGTTTTTATCAGTGACGACAGCTTTACCTTCAAAATCATACAGCAAATATTGCCCGTTTGTGATTGTGCATGGAAACTTTATCACCCCTTTAGATGTCGTAAAGGACGGATTTTTCACTTTACCGTCGCCATTGATTCGCAAGCGAATAGCGTAAGTGCTCTCATTCGGGCTTTCCCACTGCCAATCAGCTCCACCCGGTTGTCCTGGTTGCATTTCTGCCAGATTACAATGAAAGAATTTAGAAATATAAAGTGGATAAAGCAAAAAATGCTGTGCATCCTGCTTTTCTAAATGCCATTCGGTGAGCGGATCCTTCAGGCGGACTTTCTGTGCATCTGTAAAGGCATTAGCTATCCTAAGCTCATCCCAATTTTTTATAGCGTCGAACAATTTGTCGATCTGTCCATGCCTGCGAATAGTCTTCATGTAGACGGTCATAGCATATCCCCCATCAAAGCCGGCAGCTTCCGACATGGCCCATTCTAGGTCTTCCAATGATGTACATTCGAAATCCTTATCAGCCAAGCGAATAAGAAACCACCCCAGCATTCTCGGAAACAAATTTCGGCGGAAAAAGTCCTGATTTTTGATACGGCTTTCAACCTGTCCGGTGCGCATTGATTCGCCCCAGGGTTCTCCCCAATTCATACGCGTATGAATATGCCAGGTGAAATGATTCAGATTACTTGCATCGTTAAGCACATTATGATCCCAGCCATTAAAACAGCGATCCACGAAGCGCGTTGTAGCATAATCGTCCTGTCCGGTATACATACAGCCTTCCAATCCATCAAAAGATATTTGCCTCAAACCTGTCTTGTTAAATATTTCCACCAGTCGGTCGGCAAATTTATCTTGCAATGTCAAATCAGGGAAAAGCGTTCTATATGGATAATCCCACAATTTATAAAACGGTTTGTCTGATGTATGCGCTGCTGTAGTTGTCCCGAATGCTCCGCGTTTACACTGATGTAGAATCATACTGTCACCACTAATCTCGGTCGTCCCATAAGTGATCAATTCGTTTTCGATCTGCATCGCATTGAGTGTCATTGGCATAGAAAAAAGATCTGACTTCCTTATCGCTATCTCCGTCTGCGAAGCATTTATCGCAGCAGCCAAATGGAGTATGCCCTGTTTCAGCAAATGCGTTGAAGGAACAGGCGTGACATAAGCATCATTGGTCGTTGTGAAGTTCGAAAGAGTATGTATTCCGACAGCAACACCCTGGCTAGCCGCCTTATCAACCAAAGCTTTAACAGCCTCATCACCGCCTTTGACAAAGTTTGGATTCCACTGAAAATGTCCCCAAGTTATAAACGGCTCTATATGATAAATATATTCAAAACCAGCGCGCTTGCATTTGTCGAGTACCAAATCAAAATCTTCCTCATTGAAATCAGAAATAAGATACGATTTCATAGATGAACGCGAAGCCTTTCCCCATTCATTTCCAAACATCGGATGGGGCAAATGTTGTTCGATTTCTATCGCACCTATCCTATCTAGTGCCTCTATATCCTTACTTCCAAAAAGAGCTATCTTCGCTCCTTTTATCAGAGCATCCTGTCCTTCTACAGGAATCGTCAAAGATTTAGCAATCTGCTGAACCTGACGATATTCAATTTGGTTGCGGCGACGGCAGGAGAACTGATACATCGCCCCGTCGCTCATTTTCGTCGCTGCTAACCGGTAAGCAGGAATTGTCGAAGTCGAAACAGAAGCAGCATCTCCCCTAACATTAAAATACCGCGAAACGACATCGGCATATTCAAATGGAATTCCTGCATTGGTTTTGATATTGAGAGACTGTATGCCAAAAGCGACACCTTGACCTTGTACAACACCAATAATATCACCGACAACTTCATTCATATTCACAGCTAACGGTGCAAGTAACAATACTTCATATTTTTCAGGAATACTTACGACCTCCAGCGTAATACATACAGGACTCTCCATGCATTTTAGAACCACTTTTCCTCCGTCGGAGAGTAAGCATGTGAGCACTTTCCCTTTATTTATCAGCTGCTTAGGTACTAACAACTTTCCATTTGAACAAACAGCAACAAGCGGATATTGTCCCGCGCGCAAAAGCTCTTTCCCTCTGACATTCACCGAAGAAAAATACCCTTGACCATTGATTGACAATTTTGTATCACTTGTTGTAAGATGAATATCTTGAGCTAACAAACCGGTCGTCATTAACAACTGCAAACATATAAAGCTCAAAAAAAAGAGGATATTGCTTTTATACTTCATAATTAGATAAATGTATGTTTTTCAAGTACAAGATTCAGCAAAATTCTTGAGTTATGCAAATGTTTCCTCAGAATTTACTTGATTAGCATCAAATAAGTTTAATTTATTATAACATCAAAATATTTGATATTGCAAAACTTGACATATTCGCGAACAAATGTCTATCTTTAAACGTTATTTGATTAGTGTTTACAAAATATCTTTTAGAATTATGGAGAAAAGTATTAAAGGAACTCGAACAGAGAAAAATTTATTGGCATCGTTTGCCGGTGAATCACAGGCAAGAAATCGTTACACTTTCTTTTCGAATGCAGCAAAGAAAGAGGGTTTTGAACAAATTGCAGGCGTATTTACGGAAACGGCGGAACAGGAAAAAGAACACGCTAAGCGTTTCTTCAAGTATTTAGAAGGTGGAAGTTTGGAAATCACTGCATCATTTCCGGCAGGTATTATTGGCTCAACAAAAGAAAATCTCGCTGCTGCAGCTGCCGGCGAAAATGAAGAATGGAGCGAAATGTATCCCAAATTCGCTGAGATTGCAGACGAAGAGGGATTCAAAGAAATAGCTGTAACATTCCGAATGATTGCAAAAGTTGAAGCCGAACACGAAGCTCGGTATCGTAAACTACTTGCAAACGTTGAAGCAAATAAGGTTTTTGAAAAAGAGGAAGAAATTTTATGGCAATGTCGCAACTGCGGTTTTGTTTTCAAAGGAAAGAAGGCTCCGGCTAAATGTCCGGCATGCCAACACCCGCAGGCATATTTTGAACCAATGAAACAAAATTATTAATTGGACTATCAATGAGTCATGGATCCTCGCCGAATACTTGGCGGGGATTTTTTTGCTACATTCAAACAAAATATTCAGCACATCCGATAGTCCTTTTCTGTTTGAAAACATAGATTATTGATACACCCGGAAAAGAAGAACCGCTCATACCTGATAAGTAAATCCCCAAAACATTCCCAAATTCAAAATATTCTATTACCTTAGCATCGTAATTGAAATGAATAGAAACAAACTTTTCATTCAAATACATTTTGCCATTATTAGGAACGAGAGTATTTGTGTTTAGTAAATGCATACCATATGAAACATTCAATCCAAGCAACCGTAATTCTAACGCCGGCACTTGTTCTATCTGTTTTCGGCACATCACAAACGGTTGAAGCTCAGAAGCCACTGAACATCATCCACATCATGACGGACGATCATTCATATCAAACTATCAGCGCTTACGGCCACGCACTGGGCCGGCTGGCTCCAACGCCGAATCTCGACCGTCTTGCAGCCGAAGGTATGTTGTTTCAGAGAGCATACGTCGAGAATTCACTCTCTACACCGAGTCGTGCTTGCCTGATGACAGGACTTTACAGTCATCAGAACGGCCAACGGCAGCTGGGAAAGGGTATCGATGTATCTAAAACATTCTTTTCGGAGATATTACAACAACATGGATATCAGACTGCTGTAGTCGGAAAATGGCACATGCAGTGCGAACCGAAAGGCTTCGATTACTACGCTGTACTTTGGGATCAGGGCGAATATTATAATCCTGAATTCAAGACGAAACAGTCGAATGGCAAATATATAAAGGAAAATGGCTATGCCACAAAGCTGATCACTGATCATGCCATAGAATTTCTACAAAATAGAGACAAGAGCAAACCGTTCTGTCTGCTAGTTCATCATAAGGCTCCTCACCGCAACTGGATGCCTGAACTAAAATATCTCAGTTTGTATGAAGACGTTGATTTTCCTATTCCTGAAACATTCTACGACGATTATTCGACGCGTTGTGACGCCGTCCGTACCGAACAAATGCGTATTGATAAGAACATGACGCTTATATATGATCTGAAAGTGGATGAACTAAAAAACAACAGTGCGTATCAAAAAGAGTGGAACATCAAAGGATGGAATGCATCACTAGAACGTATGACGCCTGAACAGCGCAACACATGGATTTCATCATACAAACCTCGCAACGAACAGTTTATCCGTCAAAATCTCGTTGGAAAAGAATTGCTTAAATGGAAATACGAACGTTATATCAAGGATTATGTCCGTTGTATCAAAACGATCGACGATGAAGTGGGGCGCCTCATCGCTTACCTCGAAAAAGAAGGGCTGATGGATAACACCGTTATCGTCTATACTTCCGATCAGGGCTTTTATATGGGTGAACACGGCTGGTTCGACAAACGATTCATGTACGAGGAATCTTATCGCACACCTCTCATCATACGCTATCCGGAAAAAATCAAGGCTGGAAGTGTCTGCAAAGCTTTGGTTCAGAATATCGATTATGCGCCAACTTATCTCGACCTGGCCGGCATCAAGAAACCTGATGATATGGTAGGAACTTCGCTGGTTCCGCTTTTCAGTGGCAAAACGCCTAAAAACTGGCGAAAATATCTTTACTATCACTACTACGATTATCCGGCCATTCACATGGTTCGCCGCCACGACGGGGTAAGTGATTACCGATACAAACTGATTCATTTTTACGGTGCAGCCAACGACCAGGATGCAGCAATCAACTGCAACGAACTGTATGATCTGAAAAGTGATCCGAACGAACTCCATAACCTTTACGGCAACTCGAAATACACAAAAGTGAGCGATCGTTTGCAGCAGCAGTTGGATAAGTTCCGCGTGGAACAAAAAGTGGACGAATACTAATTCAATCATCATAATG
>Ga0183100_1000702_pt1 | contig 22512 bp, 16 predicted proteins | sample Biomet2_FD_127789 | JGI IMG/M metagenome (GOLD analysis project Ga0183100, IMG submission 127789) | Microbial communities from bioreactor (seeded with anoxic lake sediment) at LBNL, California, USA - Biofuel metagenome 2 | ecosystem: Engineered > Bioreactor > Anaerobic > Unclassified ...
CTGGTGCTCTTTTATGTCTTCTGGGAGGCCATGCTCATCCCCATGTACCTGCTCATCGCGGTATGGGGCGGCGATAACCGCCGGTACGCCTCGCTGAAGTTCTTTCTGTACACCCTGGCGGGCAGCACGCTGCTTCTCGCGGCCATCGTGGCCTTCCGCGTCACCGGGGGCACCTTCTCGATCCCCGAGCTGATGCACACGCACTTCAGCTTCGACTTCCAGTTCTGGGCGTTTTTGGCCATGGCGCTGGCCTTCGCCATCAAGGTGCCCATGTTCCCGTTCCACACCTGGCTGCCCGCTGCCCACGTGCAGGCGCCAAGCGCGGGCTCGGTCATCCTGGCGGCGGTGCTGCTCAAGATGGGCACTTACGGCTTCCTGCGCTTCTGCCTGCCGTTGACGCCCGACGCCAGCGTGTACTTCGCGCCGCTGATGATCGCCATCTCCATCGCCAGCATTCTGTACGGCGGGGCCATCGCCCTCGGCCAAACGGACATCAAGAAGCTGGTGGCCTACTCCTCGGTGGGACACATGGGCTTCGTGACGCTGGGCATCTTCCTGTTCAACGCGCGCGGGGTGGAGGGGGCGCTGTTCCAGATGCTGAACCACGGCATCATCACCGGCGCGCTGTTCATGATGATCGGCACCGTGTACGAGCGCAGCCACAGCCGCGACATTGCCGCCAACATGGGCCTGGGCAAGTACCTGCCGGCCTTCATGGGCTTCTGGGGGCTGTTCGCCCTGGCGAGCTTAGGCTTCCCGGGCACCAACGGCTTCGTGGGTGAAATGCTGGTGTTCACCGGCGCGTTCCAGCGCAACGTCATCGTCGGCGCGCTCATCGTGCCCGGCGCGCTGCTCGGCGCGGCGTACATGTTCCGCGTCACCCTCAAGATGGCCTGGGGGCGCCCCAGCACCGCCAAGACCTGGCGCGACCTGAACAGCCGCGAATGGGCGTACCTCGTCATTCCGGCCCTGTTCGTCTTCTACATCGGCCTGGCGCCGAAGCTGATCTTTGATGTCATCGACCCGAGCGTGGAGAAGCTGGTGGGCGACCTTTCGTCGCGCACCGCCACGAGCCAGACTGTGGCCGCGCAGCCCGCGCCGGCCGCCGTGGCCGCCGTGACCGCGCCCGCTGCCATCGCCGCTGTGGAAACGCCCGCCGAACCGGTCAATAACTAGGGAGTGGTCGCCGTGGAGTTCAATCCCATCCAGATTGTACCGGAGCTGTATCAGCTGCTGCTGATTGTGGCCCTGTTCTTCCAGAGTCTTGGCGCCGGGCCGGAACGGTCGGGCGCAGCGGAGACCCCGCCAGCCGAACGCTGGCTTCCGTTCTTCGCCGGGTTCGGCATTTTCGTGAACATCGTCTCGTGGAATTCGCAGGGGCTCATCTTCGGCGATGTCTACAAGATCGACGCCCTGTCGCAGTTTTTTAAGCTGGCCATTGCGGCCGGGTTCTACGTTGCGGTGCTGAACGCCGCCCGGCAGCCCTCCCTGGAGGAGAAGAAGCGGCCGGACTACTTCATGTTCCTGGCGCTTTCCGCCTGGGGGCTGATGCTGCTCTCCTCGGCTGTTGAGCTCATCACCATCTACATCGCCCTGGAGCTCAGCTCCTACAGCCTCTATGCCGTCATCGCCCTGCGCGGAAACGACAAGCGCGCGGCCGAGGCGGCCATCAAGTATATCCTCTTCGGCGCGGTGGCCACGGCCATCGCCCTGTACGGCTTCTCGTACATCCTGGCCAGCCAGAACACGAGCTACATCGCCCAGCTTGCGCAGCGTTCCTGGTCTTTCCAGGGGCAGCCCATGGCCGTGGTGGGGCTTTCGCTCTTCATGGGCGGCATGTTCTACAAGCTGGCGCTGTTCCCCTTCCACTTCTGGTGCCCGGACGTGTACCAGGGCGCGAGCAACGAGACCGCTGGCTTTGTGGCCACGCTGCCCAAGCTGGGCGCGGTGGTTGTGCTGGTGCGGCTTTCCGCGCTGCTGAAGCCCGGCCTGGAGATAACCACGCTGCTGGCTGTGCTGGGCGCGGTTTCCATGACCTTCGGGAACCTGTGCGCCCTGGCCCAGAAGGACCTGAAGCGCCTGCTCGGCTTCTCCTCCGTGGCGCACGCGGGCTACATCATGGTGGGATTGGTGGCGGGCACGGCCATGGGCCTTTCGGCTGCGGCGTTCTACGCCCTGGCCTACGTGGCCATGAACCTGCTGTGCTTCTGGGTCATCAGCCGCATCGCCACCGACGGCCGCAACCTTCAGCTTGACGATCTCAACGGTCTGTACAAGCGTTCGCCCGCTCTGGCCTTCGCGCTGGGCGTCGGGGCCTTCGCGCTTGTCGGCCTGCCGCCAACCATGGGCTTCATGGGCAAGTTCTTCCTCATCGCCGCCGCCTGGAACCACGGGTACAACTGGCTGGTCATCACCCTGGTGGTGAACAGCGCCATCGCCATTTTCTACTACTTGAGCCTGGTGCGCCACGCCTACACCAACGAGGCGGGCGAAAATGCGCCCGTGCCGGACAACAGCCCCTTCAGCCTCTGCGGGGCCGGGCTGCTGGCCGCCGTGGTGCTGCTGTTCGGCATCATGCCCAGCGGTTTGTTCGACTACGCCGTGCGGGCGGGGCAGCAGCTGCTGCCGTAGCGCACCCTCCGTTTCTCCTCACTCCCTCTCATTCCACTGGGCCCGCTTTTGCGGGCCCTTGTGTTTGGGCGCGCTGAAAGTGACGGCGTTGTCGTCAAAGCCTCGGATAGTGGAGAAACCGCACCCGGCCGCGCGTGAGGCGGGCGATGGCGATGGCGGCGGCAAGGAAGCCCACGGCGAACACATGCCAGGCATATTGGTTGTAGCCGCGTATTGAGAAATGCTCGAGGGTCTCGTAGAATAGCAGGCAGCCAAGCGCGCCGGCCACGGCGGCCCACTTGAACAGTTCGAGCCAGCCTGTGCCGTGGCAAATCCTGGCCCCGCAGCCGGGGCAGGATTTGTCCCCGGAGATGGCCTGTGTGCCGCAATAGGTGCAGGTTATCGTTTCCATTTGTTTCCCCGCCGCACATTTCCGGTCCGCAGCGGCGTTGTCAACCCATCATCGGAGGCCATCATGCACGAAGTCAGCCTGGGCGGCATGCTCATAGACTATCTCACCGGCAAGACCATTGAGGAAACCACCTACGAGGAATTCCGGCAGGCCCTGGCCAAATATCTGGTGGAGGAGAAGGGCTACCCCAAGGCTGGCCTCAAGGCCAAGGTGCCGCTGATCTTCACCATCGAAGGCGAGGAGACCGGCAGGCACATTGATCTGGCGGCCTACGACGACGCGGGCAGGCCCATTGTGCTGGTGATTTTCTGCGCGGGCGACGTGGGCAGTTTCGAGCGCGAGACCGTGAGCTGCGCGCGGCTGTTTCCCGGCGGGCCGGTTCCGGTCGCCATCGCCTCGGACTCCATCGGGGCGAGCATCCTCGACACAGCCAGCGGCGATTGCGTGGCCACCGGCGTGCGGGCCATTCCGAGCTGGACCGAGGCCCTCGCCATCGACGCCAAGACCCCCCGCGTCCCCTTGCCAGAGGAGCGCCGCCGCAAGGAGGAACGCATTCTCCACGCCTACAACGGCTTTCTTTACGGAACCTGTTGCAGCGAATCCTGCCGCATTCCGCCCAAGAGCGGCAAGTAGCAGGCAGCCCTACAGACCGGGCGCCGAATCGGGCGCAGAGCCGGGGGGCGGATCGGGCAGACCCAGCACGCGGTCAATGGTCCGCGCCAGCTCGTTCATTTGCACCGGTTTGGAAACATAGCCGTCCATGCCGCCGCGCAGAAAGGCCTCCCGGTCGTCGGCCATGGCGTAGGCCGTCATGGCGATGATGGGCACATGTGGGTCCAGCACGCCGGACTCTCCGCCGCGAATGCGCCGCGTGGCCGCCAACCCGTCCAGCACGCCCATCTGCACATCCATCAGCACGCAGTCGTAAGTGGCGCAACGCAGCGCCTCAAGGGCCTCCTCGCCATTGTCGGCCGTCACAACGTGGTGTCCCATGCGGGCCAGGGCAATGCCGGCGCTCAGGCGGCTGATCTCTTCATCGTCGACGAGCAGAAGCCGCAACGCGCGCAGTCTGGATTCCGAGCGGACGATGCGCACGTCCAGGGCGCTGGCGCAGGGGGGGGCCGCCGCGGCGAAAGGCAGCGTCAGGTAGACCGAGGTGCCTTCGCCGATGCGGCTGTCAAATGACAGCGTGCCGTGCATGGCCTCCACAAGATGCCGGGTGATGGCGAGGCCGAGCCCCGCGCCTTGGTGGGTCTTGGCGTAGTCGCCGGAAGCCTGGATGAACGGGCGGCAGATGACGCCGAGCTTGTCGTCGGGAATGCCCAGGCCTTTGTCGGCGACGATGAACAGCAGCCGCGCCGTGCCGCAGGGAAGCGGTTGCAGCGGCATGACATCCAGCCGCACTCCACCGTTATTGGAGAATTTGAGAGCGTTGCCCACAAGGTTGAACAGAATTTGCCGCACGCGCACCTCGTCTCCAATGAGGTCGACCGGCGTGCCCGGGGCCGTGGCGATGGTGAGCGCCGTATCGCGGCTGACGTTGACGGGATGGAAGGTTTCAATGAGCGCGTTGATGATGTCCACGAGGGAGAACGGCTCGTGGGCGAGAGGCATGCGGTTCGCCTCAATGCGCGAAAGGTCGAGGATGTCGCCCAGCAGGTCGGTGAGGCGCGTGCCGGCCCGGACCGCCAGTTCCGCATAGCGCTCCACCTCTGCGGAAACGCCGCAGGCGCGTATGAGCTGCAACATGCCGAGAACGCCGTTGAGCGGCGTGCGGATTTCATGGCTCATGTTGGCCAAAAACTGCGATTTCGCCTTGTTGGCGTTTTCGGCCTGCTCCTTGGCGCGTTTGAGCTCCAACTCGATTTTCTTCCGCTCGGTGATGTCGATGCCGATGCCTGTGAAATAGGTTTTGCCGCCAATATCCAGGGGCACCGCAGTCAAATACAACGGGATGCGTCTGCCGTCCTTGGTCTGCAGGTCGGCCTCCTCGAAGGCGGAGCCGTCGCGCCGGACGCGCTCAAGGGCCTGGATGATTTTCTTCTGTGTGTTCTTGTCGCCCCGGTACCAATCCAGCAGGTGCATTCCGGCGAGCTCCTGCGCGTTGTAGCCGGTAATGGTCTCGTGGAGCTTGTTCCAGCGCACCAGGCGGCCTTCGTCGTCGTAGAGGTAAAGCAGGCCGGGCACGCTGTCGATCACCGCATCGGTGAAGACGCGCTGGCGAGCCAGCTCCATCTCGGCTGTCTTGCGGTCGGAGATGTCGCGGCAGGAGACTATGAGGTGTTGGTCGCTTAGCTCCTGCGCGCGGCGGACGGAGACCTCCACCCAGAGCAGGCCGCCGCCGCTCGTTTTTCCTTGCCACTCAAACACCTGCGCCGGGCCGGAAAAGGCCTTGGCCATGAATTCCAAGGCGTGCTTTTGGTCGAAGGGGGGCGTATTGGCGCTGAGCGCCGCGACCGGCAGGCGCATAAGCTCCTCACGGGTGTAGCCATAAAGCGCGCAGGCGCTGGCGTTGGCGTCCAGAATGTGCCCGTCCGGCCAGGAATGGAGGAAAATCGAGTCGTTGACGGAATCAAAGATGTTTCTGAAGTGCTGCTCCCGCGCGGAGAGGGTCTTGCGCACCTTGTCCAGCTCCGCAATGATCTGGCCCTGCCGGAAACTTTGGTACGCCCTCTCTGAAATCTGGTTTGCGAACAGGAACAGATTGTGCGCGATGCTGCTGAATTGTTGCAGCGGCATGCGGGGCACTTCGCACAGGGCGGCTTGATACCGCTCGCGGTCCACGCCGATTTCGTCGGCGTAGGCGAGCAGGTGCGTGTCGTTCTGGGCCTTGGTGCGGACTTGGCCGATGATCCAGTTGCCGATGTGCTTGCCCGCTATGGAAATGCTGGCCCCCGCGTCCCAAAGGCCAACGCTTAGGCACTGCCGGATGAGCGGCCCCGAGGGGTTGTGGCGGCCGATGGCCGCGTCGGACCGGAAGCAGTTGGCGCACCCCTTGGGCGTGGCGCGGATGAGGTTGCACAGGGTGCGGAAGCTGCTGGGACGGGTGAAGGGCGTGCCATCGGGATGGGTGATGATGGAGGCGACCCCCGTGGACAGGGCGAAGGCGTCTTGGATTTGTTGCAGCTCGTCTGTGGTGAACAGATCGCCCAGGCTGACGCTCTCGGCGGGGGGCGGGGTTCCTGCGCTCGCTGATGCTGAAGAGAACATTGTGGCCTCCTCCCGCTACTAAGTAGAAACATCTATAGCGTAGATGCCTCAAAACGGCAAGAACTCGGCCCTGATCCGCCCCTCTGGCGCGCGAATGGCGCGGGGGTTAACGCATCTGCGTGAAGAACCGCAAAATGAGCCCCGTGGCGTCCATGTCGTCGCAGGGCAGGTCGCAGTAAGGGTAGCGTTCGTTGACGCCGCCGGGCCAGGAGTGGCCGCCACGCTTCAGAATGTAGTGGCGCACCAGGCCGCGATCACCGCGTGCGCCGCTTTTGGCCGGACCGTAGGCCTCCTCCCGCACCACGGCGTTCGGCGAGTCGCTGACGCGCGGCTTGCCCAGTCCCATGCCCTGTGCCCAGAGCGCGGCCTGAAATCTGGCGGGATGGTCCGCACAGTACCGTCCCGTGGCCGGGTGGGCCGGCGTGGGATCCAGGCGGGAGAGCGCGTCGTGCGCGCCGCTGACAAGCAGCACGGGCAGAGCCGCTTGGGGCTTGGGGGCGTCGCAGGGCAGGTCGCCGGAGACCACGGCGATGGCCGTGGCCACGCCTGGCCGCTCCAGGGCGAAGCGGCTGGCAAGCACTGCGCCGTTGGAGAATCCTGCCAGGTAGATGCGCTTCGGATCGGCCAGACCGTCCTGCTTCAGCCGGGTGATGAGCGCGGCCAGGAAGCCCACGTCGTCCACGCGGTGATCGCGGGCATAACCGCAGCAGTCCCAGGTGTTCCAGGTTTGACCGCCGTGCCGTGCGCCAAGGCCCTCGGGGAACACGGCGAGGAATCCGGCGGAGGCGGCGCGTTCGGCCAGGCCGGTTTGGCGCATGGCCTGTTCGGCGGAGCCACCGGCCCCGTGCAGAAAGATGATGGCAGGGGCCGGCCGCCAGTTTGCGCCGCGTGGCGCAACAACAAGGGCGCGGCGCTGGACGCCATCGTGTTTGAGCAGGAATGTTCGGCTCTGGCTGGCGGCGTTTCCGCGCGCCGGCGCGGCGAAAGCACCCGGCGCGCCGGGCAAGGGGGAGGGGGCTGCGCCGGACACCTTCGGCGCAACGGGCGGCGTGGGCGCGGCTGGCCCTTTGTTCCCGGCGCGCGTCGCCCCGGAGCGCGCGGCCCCGCGGTCGGATGCGGGAGCCTTGGTCAGCGAGTCGATGACATCCTGCGTCATGGCCGCCGCGCCCTCCGCGGCCCAGGCTGTGCCGGGTGCGCAGGGCCACGTCTGCGCGCAAAGCGCCAGCAGCAGGGGCAGCAGAAGCGGCAGGCGGCGCATGGCCCTAGGACTTGCTCTCCATGATCTTGCCGGTCATGGGGATGAAGAACACGCCCATGTCCTTGCGGGAATGCACGCGGCCGCTCTTGTCCTTGGTGAACACGTACAGCACCTGCCCCTTGCGGAAGGGCTGGCCGATGGGCACGATGAGCCGTCCCTGCGGCTTGAGCTGCTTCAGCAGCTCTGGCGAAACGTAGCGCGCGGCGCAGGTCACCATGATGATGTCGAAGCCGCCCTTGACCTCCGGCCAGCCAAAATAGCCATCGCCCACGCGGGTGTGCACGTTCTCAAGGCCCAACGGCTTGTAGATTTTGGCCACCTCTGTGCCCAGGGGCTTGATGATCTCCACCGAGTACACTTCCTTCACGATGCGCGACAAAAGCGAACTCTGGAAGCCCGAGCCCGTGCCCACCTCCAGCACGGTGTCGCCGGGGCGGGGCTTGGCCAACTGCGTCATGTAGGCCTGGCCGAGGTAGTCGGACAAGGCCGAGCCGTAGCCGATGGCCCAGGGTTTGGGCTCCGGCTCGTAGCAGTTGGAGGCGAAGGGTTTGCGCCGCTGGTAGTCGTAGTGATAGTATTCGCGCGGCAGTTCGCGGAAGGCGCGCAGCACGTTGGCGTCGGCCTTGCCGAAGCGCCGCTTCAAATAACTTTCGATGGTGGCCATGGCCGCGGCCTTGCGCGTCTGCAATTCCGCGAAGTCTTTTTCCGGTATGGCGGCCTGCCGACCCGACAGGCGCATGGCTTCCTGGTACGCCTGGAAGTTCCAGGCCGCTCCCGGCGACCAGGCGCTATGCGCGGATGGGACAGGCGCGGCCAGGGCGATGGAGGCTGCCTTGACCGGAACGGCGGCAAGGCCCAGCAAACAGCACGAGACGGCAAGCGCGCGCGCGGCGCGGCGCAGGGATGGGATCACCATGAATGAGGACTCCTCGCGTACGTGGTATCGGTGTGCAATATCACGCGCGCGCACGGATAGGAAGCCCCGCGCCGCCTTGACCCGCGCCGAGCCCCGGCCTACACCACCAACACGGCCGCCCTGGCCGGAAACAGCCATGCCACTGGCCGGAGGACCCCAATGAGCAACCCATTGCCCGACACCCTGCCCGACGCCCTCTCCGCCGCGCGGTCCGGCGCCGGGGACGAAGCCGTTTGCCATGCCTCGAGCGAGGCTCCGGCGGGCAAGACCGCCGCGCAGTCCTCCGTCACCCTCACCCACCAGGTGCTGCCAGAGGACGCCAACCCCGCCGGAAACGTGCACGGCGGCGTCATCCTGAAACTCATCGACACCGCCGCCGGGGTGGTGGCCATGCGCCATGTGCGCGGCTGGGCCGTTACCGCCAGCATCGACCGCATGGACTTCCTCAAGCCGGTCTATGTGGGCGAGCTGGTGATATTGAAGGCCAGCCTGAACATGGTGGGCCGCACCAGCATGGAGATAGGCGTGCGCGTGGAGGCGGAAAATCTCCTCACCGGGGAGGTGCGTCACACCAATTCGGCCTACCTCACCTTCGTCGCCCTGGACGACAAGGGCTGCCCGCGCCCCGCGCCGGAGCTTCTTGTCGCGGGCGACGACGTTGCCGAACGCCGTCTGCGCCAGGCCTTGCGCCGCCGCGAACTGCGCCGGCAGGCCATTGCCGAGGAAAGACGCGGTTGACTAACCGCCAACCGCACCGTCTTGTCGAGCCGCCGCGCATGATCCGAACGAATTGCGTAGGTATCGGCCGCAGTAATGGAAATATTGTTTAAAGCGCGCCAATACTAGGTTGCCGGGCTTGCCACGCGGGTAGGGAACATTATATGACGGCTCACCCCGGCGGTTGGTTTCGGGGGGTGATGCCCGTGCGCGATCGGCCCCGAGGCGAAGTCCGGTCCGCACCACGGCCCAGCTTGCCGCAAATTCGCCATTCTGTGCGCACAACCCGCAACACAGCGCAAGTCAGCGCCCTCAGGACCCGATACAGCATGCCCCGCCCCCAAGACTTCCGCATCAACGGTTTGGACGAATTGCAGCCAAGGCGCATCCTTTGCTGCCAGTTGCGGCAAATTGGCGATGTGCTCATGCTCACCCCCAGCCTGGAGATGCTCCGCAAGCGCTTTCCAGACGCCGAGATCGACGTCTACACCGAGCAAAAGTGCGCTCCCGTGCTGGAGAACAATCCCGACATCCATCATATTTGGGCGTTGGAGCGCGGCAAAAGCCTGCTGCACGACCTGCGCTTTTATCATCAGGTGGGCACGGGCGGCGGCAAACGCTACGATATCGTCATCGATTTCCAGCAACTGCCGCGCATCCGCTGGGCCCTCGCCTTTTCCGATGCGCGCGTGCGCTTCTCCTACCCGCCGCCCTGGTACAACCGTCCGTTCTACACCCACTGGGCCCCTGTCTCCGGGCCATACGCCGCCAAGAGCAAGGCCGGCATCCTTATGAACGGCTTCGGCATGCAGTGGGAGAACTTGCGCCCGCGTTTGTACCTCACCGCCGCCGAACACGAGGCCGCCCGCGCCGAACTCGCCGCCTGGGGGCTCAAGCCGTCTGAAACGCTCATCACCGTGGACCCCAGCCATCGGCGCATCACCCGCCGCTGGCCCGCCGGGCACTACGGCCGCCTGCTGGCGCTTATCGCCGCGCAGCGCGCGAACCTGCGTTTTTTGATGCTCTTTGGCCCCGGCGAGGAGGATCTCGCCGCCGAAACGCGCGCCCTGGCCGAAGCCGCCGGGCTGCCCAAGGGCTGCATCATTCTGCCGCCGCGCCTTACTTCCCTGCGTGAAATGGCCGCCATGCAGGCCGAAGCCACCCTGCACCTGGGAAATTGCTCCTCGCCCAGGCACTTCGCCGTGGCCGTGGGCACCCCCAGCTTCACCGTGCGCGGCTCCACCAGCACCGCCTGGACCTACCCCGGCCCCGGCCACGAGGACATGGCCCTGGGACTGCCGTGCCAGCCCTGCAGCGAGAATACCTGCTCCCTGGGCATCAAGTGCCTGCACGACCTGCTGCCGGAAGCCGTGCTGCCGCGTGTGCTCAACCTGTTGGACCGCGCCCTCGCCGGTGAGTTCCCCAGGCAAGAGTGACCGGCGGGATATTTTCAGCGGGCATGTTCTTCCCCGGACCCCGCCCCGCGGCAACAAAAAAGACCCTGGACGCGCAAGCACGAGTCCAGGGTCTTTTTTGTTGCCGCTGAGCTGACGAAGCGCCGGAGCGTCATCGCCGCCGCTCGTACTTTTTCGAGTCAGCGCCTTGTCCGGCGTGGCGATTCATGCACGCCCCGCCTTCTCCGCTCCTTGTGGCCAGTGCGCGAGCCCCTTCGTTGCTGCCTGCCCTGGGATCTTGCCGCGTCCAGGGGAGGCCCTTGCTTCTGTCCCTATTTCCAGAACAGGAAGTCGCGGATGAACTGAAAGTAGTACGCGGCGCCCCAGCGCAGTATTTGCAGCTTGCGTTCGCCGCCAATGCGCGGCGGCTCGTCGCCGGGAATCTCGGCGATTTTGAGCTTGCGGCGTGCGGCCCGGGCCGAAAGCATCGGCTCCCAGCTGATTTTGGTGTTGAACAGGCGTTCCGGGGTGCTGTAGGCGCGGTCGTCCAGCAGTTGCAGGTCATGCACCAGTTGCTTCTTATACGCGCGGTAGATGACCATGGCGTCGGTGTAGTGGCCGCCGTGCAGCACGTTGACGGTTTTGGTGAACAGCCAGTTGCCGAAGCCGGTGACGATGTCGTCGTCGTCGCTTTTGGCGGGACCAAGATAGCGGGAGGCGATGACCATGTCGTACCCCTCGCGCATTTTGGCGATGAGGTCGGGCAGCAGTTCGGGCACGGAGTTGCCGTCCGGGCTGAAGGTGATGATGACATCGCCCTCCACCAGGGGCATGGCCTCGGCGTAGGCGTGGCGGAAGCCGCGCTGCTTCTGCACGTACACCTGGTAGCCGTTGTCCCTGGCCCACTCTATGGTGCCGTCCTTGGACCCGCCGTCGATGACGAGGATCTGGTCCACCCAGTCGCGTTGGATTTTCGGCATGATGGCTTTCATGCCGTCCACTTCGTTCAGGGTCATGACAAGCAGACTGGTTTTCATCAACTCTCCTTGAAGGCGCTTGGGACTAAATGGCGGCGTTGTCGCGCGTCAGGCTGTTTTGGACCATGTTCTGCACGTGGCGCATGGTGGCCTCGCCGAACTTGCGGCGCATCATGTTCAAATAGCGCGGGCTCTTGTAGTAGGCGTCGAAGGCGTAGTCGCGGAAGGAGAGCACTTGGCCGCCGTTGAGGTATTTCGTCGGCAGGGGCAGGCAATCGCGGCTGTACTGCGAAAATCCGTTCCAGGTGGCGGGCAGGGGCAGGCCCTGGGCCACGGCCTCGTCGTACAGCTTGGAGCCGGGGTAGGCCATGGCGCAGTAAATGTTGGCCCACTCGGCGTTGATTTCCTGCATGAGCGCGTTGGTTTCCTGCATGGAGTCGTAGTCGTCCTCCGGCAGGCCGAAGATGAAGTTGGCGCAGATGTGCTGGTCCTGGGCGTAGGTCATCTCCACCACGCGCAGCACCTGGTCGAGCTTGTAGCCCTTGGTCACGTCCTCAATGACGCGCTTGCTGCCGGACTCGAAGCCGTAGGCGACCCAGTTGACGCCGGCGCGCTTCATGGCGGCGAGCATGCGCTCGGAAACCGTGTTCACGCGGGCGTAGGCCCAGAAGTTCAGGTCGTAGCCGCGGCGTTCTATGCCCTCGCACAGGGCCAGCACGCGCTTTTCGTTCACGGCGAAAAGCTCGTCCATGATTTTGATGTTGCGCACGCCGAAGGTGTTCACCAGGTAGTCGATCTCCGCGAGGACGGATTCGACGCTGCGCGAACGCAGGCGGTGTTCGCCGAAGAGCGCGTTGATGCAGCAGAACGAGCACTGGTATGGGCAGCCCAGGCTGGTATAGAGCGTGGCGTAGGGCTGGCGGCGGGTCACGTCGTCGAAGCAGTGCCAGTTGTGCGCGCGGTAGCTGGCCATGGGCAGCAGGTCCCACGAGGCCATGGGCAGGGTGTCCAGATCGGCCCACATTTCCGGCATGGCGCCGGGAATGATGCCGCCGTCCTGCCGCCACCAAAGGCCGGGAATTCCGGCGAAACGGTCCGCGCCCGCCTTGAGCGCGTCGAGCAGGGGCGGAAGGGTGCGCAAACCCTCGCCCTGGATGGCGAAGTCGCAGGCCTCGTCGCGCATGGTGCGCTCTGGCAGGGCGCTGACGTGCAGGCCGGTGAGGGCCACGGGCATGCCGGGCGAAAGTTCCTTGATGCGCCGGGCGATGGCGCCCACGCCGGTCATGTTCATGGTGGAGGCGGAGGGGTTGTGCCCGGAGGCCATCACCACGGTGAGGCGCGCGCCCCGGTCCACGGCCTCGGCGGCGGCCTGGTCCCATGTGAGGCTTTCGCTTTCGGCGTCCAGAATCTCCACTGCGTAGCCCAGGCCGCGCAGGTGTCCGCCCAGAATGGCGGCCCACAGCGGCGGCTCGATGGCTGTCAGGTCGTAGTCCGACAGGCTGCCGTACAGCTGTTTTTGACTGCCTGGCTTGATGAACAGGATGTCTGGTTTGCTGGACATGTCTTTCCTCCACGGCGTTGGGGCGCTGCGATTTCCTGCGCGCCAGGACAGAACCGGGCGCAGGGCTCGCGCACAGCGGCCGGCCGTCGCCATTGCCATCGCCGGGGCAACATGGGGAAGGGCGCGGACAATCGCGCCGTGCGTTGTGCGCGGCCGTCAATGGCGTGGTGTTCCCTATCAAACCCCTATGGGTATTACAAGGCTTGCTGTTGCTGGGGCGACCCGCCGCCGCGGCTTTGCTCAGGCTAGGGGGCGTTGACGCGGGAGGCCTGCGGGGCCAAAGCCCTGCCCAAGGGTGACGCCGGCAAGAATGAGCGCGCAGGCGGCGATTTGGCCTGGGGCCAGCGCCTCGCTCAGCATGAACCAGCCGGAGAGCACCGCCACCAGGGGCACGAGGTTGATGGCCGCCGCAGCCTGCGCGGAGGCCAGACGCGCCACGGCCTGATTGTACAGGCCGAATCCGCCGAGGGTGACCACGCCGCCGAGGTAGGCCACGGCTATCCAGGCGGCGGCGGGCACGGCGCGCGCGGCGCCGATGGGATCCACCAACCAGACGGGCTGTGTGGCCAGCGCCCCCGGCAGAAAGAACACCGCCCCGGCGAAAACCTGCAATCCGGTGAGCTGCCAGGAATTGTAGCGGCTGGAAAGGTGCTTGAGCACAAGCATGTAGCCGCTGGCGCAGCACATGGCCAGCAGCTCCAAAAAATTGCCCAGGGCCGGATTGGGCGCGTTCTCCGCCGCAGCGCCGCCCAGGGAGAGCCAGACCACCCCGCCTAGCGAAAGGCCGATGCCGAGCAGCATGCGCCGGGAGAGGGATTCGCGCAGGAAAGCCCAGGCACCGGCGGCCACCAGCAGCGGCACCAGGGAGGAGACCATGCCCGCCTGGGCCGAGGTGGTGAGCGTGACGGCGTAGCCTTCCAGGGTGAAGTAAAGGCAGGGTTGCAGCAGCGAGAGCAGGACCAGCCATTTGAGATCCCCGGTGGCCCGGCCGCTTCTCGGCACGCGGGGCCAGGCCGCGGCCATGATGCACGTGGCGAGGCCCATGCGCAGGAAGATGACCGTCATGGGGGCGAATCCGGTGAGGGCGAATTTGGTGGCCATGAAACTGGTACCCCAAAGCAGCACGGCGCCGGCCAGGCACAGGTAGGGAATGAGAGGGGCTTTTTGTGTCATGGCGAGGGCATAGCACGGGCGCGAGCGGACGTATGGAACGAAATTGCTGGCCCGGCGGCGGGAATTGCCTAGGGGGCGGCGTTTACCGCGCGGGGTGAATGGATTGTGCGGATTCGGCGGACTTGCCGGATTTGGCGGGACCGGCAGTATCGGCGGGTCCGGCCTCGGCGTACTGGCGCGGCGTGGCCCCGGTGAACTGTCGGAAGCGCCGCGAAAAATGGCTCTGGTCGGCGAAGCCCGTCTCCAGCGCCGTCCGGGTTATGGACGCCCCTCCCGCCAGCAGGGACTTGGCGTGCTCTATGGCCTGCTGCATCTGGTACACGTGGGGGGGCAGGCCCGTGGCGGCCTTGAAAACATGCGCGAAGCGGTGGCGTGAAATCCCGGTCCGGCGCGCCAGTTCGTCAAGGGGCAGAAACTCGCCCGTGTGCTGGGCGATGATCCCCAGGGCCAGCGCCACGGCCGGGTTGGCGTCGGCGGGCGGCTCCGTGCCAGCCAGGAGCGGGCCGCCTTGGGCATGGCGTGAAAGAAGCCCGTGCAGACATTCCCGCAGCAGCGTCTGCTTGCGCGCGGCGGGCGCGCCAAGCACGAAAGCCTTGTGCAGGCCGCCCCAGGCTTCGCAAAGCGCAGGATCGTCCAGCACGGGCGAGGCGAAATGCGGAAGGCGGTTTAACGCGCGCGCGGCCGTGACGTTCAAGCCCGTCAGCCAGGCCGGAGCCAGCGCCACAAGACGGTAGGAGAAGCCGCTGCCCGGCTGCGGATTGCAGGCGTGGGCCCAGCCGGCGGGGATGACGACCATCTGCCCCGCGCAGGCTTCGAACAGGCTCTGCCCGGAACCGAGGCAAAAACGCGTGCGTCCGGCCCCTACTACGGCCACGGTCCAAGCGGCGTGGGTGTGCGTGCGGAAGGCGTTCTTGGTGTAGGTGGAGCGGCGCGCCTCAATGCCCGGCAGGGCCGGATCACGCCAGAAGCGCACATCGGCGTTGAGCGGCGCGCCGGACATGGTGCTGAAAAGGGTGCGGCTTAGTTCCAGCCGCCGCCACGCCTGGAGGTGTAGATAAGGCGGTTGGCGCGCTCGCTCACGGGCTCGAAGGGGCCCTGGCGGCAGGCCTCTGCGCTGCGGCCGACGCTTTCCAGCACCTGCTCTTTGTAGATGAGGTTGCCCACGTAGAAGGCGGGGTTGCTCTCGGAGCGGCGCACCAGGCAGACCATTCCCGGCAGATCGATGGCGCGGTAGCTGGCGTGGTAGAGGCCGTCTGAACCTTTGTGCACCTGCATGTGCTGGCGGCCGCCGATGATGGTGGCGTTCATGCGCTCCACCTGCATGCGGGCGAAGCTGGAGAAAAGCTCATGCTCGCGCACAAGGGCGTTGTCCTGTGGAGCCGGGGAATTGGGCGAGTCCTTCGCGCCCGCCGCGTCCTGATCGCCAAGGGAGGCCAGCAACGGCTTCTGCTCCCCGGCGTCGGCGGCGACGGGCAGAACAAGACAGGCAAGCAGGGCGAGGACGGACAGAGAGGCTTTGCGGCGCATGGAGGAATCTCCGGTTGTTCGTATACGGGGCTGCGAGGCATTGTGCCCCGCAGCCCCGGTTTGGTCAAGGGGCGTGATTACAGGTTGCGGATTTCGACGCGGCGGTTCAGGTGGCGTCCTTCCTCGGTCTTGTTGTCGAACTTGGGCTCAAGCTTGCCCTTGCCCACCACGGAAAGGTGGGAGGCGGCGTAGCCGTGGGCCGAAAGCCAGTTGGCCACGGAGGCGGCGCGGCGCTCGGAGAGCTTCTGGTTGTAGGGAATGCCACCGACGTTGTCGGTGTGGCCTTCAATGACGAACTTCTGGCACTTGGAGTCCTTGAGGATGCCGAGGGCCTGCTCCAGGGCGGGCTCCATCTCCTTGGTGATCTGATACTTGTTGAAGTCGAAGTTCAGGTTACCAAAGGTGATGGTCTCGCACTCGGCCTTGGCGGGAGCCATGGCGCGGGCGGGGGCGTCGTCGGGGGCGACTTCGTAGAACACGTCGCGCACGTACTTCTTCATGGCGGCGGGGTCGTCAAGCGACTTGGGGTCGCCCACCACGGAGCAACGGCTGATGGCGCGGATTTCGTCGATGACCATCTTGCCGCGGGCGTTGTCGGCGTAGCTCACCACATGGATGCACAGGTTGGGGTGCTTGGCGTAGAGAGCCTTGGCCTCGGCCACGGGGTCGGAGCCGTAGTTGGAGTCGCCGTCGGTGAAGATGATCAGCGCGGTCTTGCCGGGCAGCTGGCTCAGCATCGGGTCGAGGTCGCTGATGCCGACGCCCATGGGGGTGTTGCGTCCATAAATCTCATAGTCGGTCTTGATGGGCGCAATGGCCTTGGCCACGGCGTCCTTGCTGTACACGGCGGGAGCCTCAAGCGTGCTGAAGGGCGCGAAGGTCGCCACCGCGCTCTTGTAGCCCAGGGCGGGAATCTCCGCGTTCATGCGAGAGATGAGCTCCTTGGCGTGTTTGATTTTGACGGACTTGAGCGAGTCGCTCGTCATGGCCATGGAGCCGGAGTAGTCGACGAACAAAATGAAGTTGTCGACCTTGGGCTTCAGGGTTTCTGCCGGGGCCTGGGCGGCCAGCAACAGCGCCATGAGGGCGGCCAGCATGAGACCGCCGAGAAATTTCCTATGCATGCTCATCAACGTGCTCCTTGCTATACGGTGTGTGGGAGAGGGGGTTGTACACGTTTGACTATTATCCGGCCTTGCCTAGCACATTACGTAATCTTCCCCCGCTTTGCAACAAATTGCCCAAGAAGTTTAAAGCGCCGGAAGGGGGCGGCGGCAGTTGCCAATCGAGCCCGCAGCGGCTAGGATTGGGGGTTGCCGCGCGCATGCCCCTGTCTCCGGGCCGGGCCCCGGCGCCCTGTCCGCACTGGCAAAGCGGCCAAGACGGATCAGGAATACCTCTCAAGGAGCCGATACATGCATATCGTCACCGGCGGCGCGGGCTTCATCGGCAGCGCCATGGTTTGGAAGCTCAACCAGATGGGCATCGACGACATCCTCGTCGTGGACAATCTCGCCACAAGCGAAAAATGGAAGAATCTCGTTAACCTGCGGTACACGGACTACCTGCACCGCGACGAGTTCCTGAAGCGGATCTCCGCTGGGAGCGATCCCTTCGGCGTGCGGGCCATTGTCCACATGGGGGCCTGCTCCAGCACCACCGAGCGCGACGCCGACTTCCTCATGCGCAACAACACCGGCTACACCAAGTCCGTGTGCCGGTACGCTTTGGAGAACGGCGCGCGGTTCCTCAACGCCTCCAGCGCGGCCACCTACGGCGGCGGCGAATTCGGCTTCAGCGACGACCACGCGGGCATAGCCCGGCTCAAACCGCTGAACATGTACGGCTATTCCAAGCAGCTTTTCGATCTTTGGGCCCAGCGCCAGGGCGTGCTGGACAAGATCGTCTGCATCAAGTTCTTCAACGTCTTCGGCCCCAACGAATACCACAAGGGCGACATGAAGAGCGTCATCTGCAAGGCCCACAAGCAGATACGCGAGGAAGGCCTCATGCGTCTGTTCCGCTCCCACCGGGAGGACTACGCCGACGGCGGCCAGATGCGCGACTTTGTGTACATCAAGGACTGCGTGAACATCCTGTGGTGGCTGCTTGAAAATCCCCAGGCCGGGGGCGTGCTCAACGTTGGCACCGGAATTGCTCGTACCTGGAACGATTTGGCGAACGCGGTGTTTGCGGCCATGGGGCTGCCCGCCCGCATCGAGTACATCGACATGCCCGAGGCCATCCGCGACAAGTACCAGTATCTGACCCGCGCGGAAATGGGCAAGCTTCGGGCCTTCGGGTACACGGCGCCGTTCATGAGCCTTGAGGACGCTGTGTGCGACTACGTGACCCAGTACCTCGCCAAGGACGATCCATATCTCGACTCCCGTGAGCTGTAGAAAAGAGTAAGGAAGGTCAGAGGTTGAATTGTAGACGGCGTGCAGTCATCCTGAGCCTGGGGCTGTTTTGCAGCCTTTTGGCCGGGCCAGCCTTGGCGGCTGTCGGCGACGTGAACGACGCCGGTCCAGAGGTGCGCCTGCCGGTGACGCCGCCCCCCGCGCCGTCGAAGACCTCCGCCGTGCGCGAGATTCGCCTGGACATTTCGCCCAAGCCCACGCCCCCCGCGCCGAACTTCGCCCAAGGTGTCGGAATCCCGACGGGGCTGGACCTGCCCAAGCCCGCCTTCTCTGAAAAGGATATGCTGAACCAGAGCGCGCCGGTGCCCGCGCCGCCGGTTTTCCCCGGCTATTCCAGCGACGGCCCGGAAATGCGTCTGCCGGTCACGCCGCCCAAATCCGGCGCGGCTGCCAAGGCCGGGCAGGGCGCCCAGAACGGGCTCGCCCTGGGCGGAGCGGCCGGGGAGGAACCCTGGCATTTGGCGGCCGACCGCATCGTGGGCCAGCACGGCAGCGAATTCATCGAGGCCGTTGGCGGCGCGACCCTTGTGCGCGGCCTGAACAGCCTCAAGGCCGATTTCATCCGTTACTACCAGGCCAGCCGCTGGGTCATTCTGCGCGGCAACGTGCGCATTTTGTGGGATGGCGACGTGGTGCAGGCCGAGGAGGCCGAATTCGACCTCGCAAGCATGCAGGGCTGGCTCAAACACGGCAACGTGTTTGTCGGCAAGTCCAACATGCTTGTGCAAACCGAGTTCGCGCGGCGCTACGGCGTTTCAAACTACAGGTTCGAGAACGCCAAGTTCACCGCCTGCGACGGCGCGACCCCGGCCTGGTCCTTCTCGGCCAAGAACGCCGACATTGACCTTGAAGGCCGCACCAAGCTCTACAACTCCACCTTCAACGTCCTGAACCAGCCCGTGGCCTACGTGCCCTTCATGTCGCTGCCGGGCAACGGCAAGCGGCAAAGCGGCCTGCTCGCGCCGGAGTTCTCCAACAGCAGCCAGCGCGGCGTCACCTACAACCAGCCATACTACTGGGTCATCGACGACGAACGCGACATGACCTTCTTTGAGAACGCCATGAGCCGCCGCGGCGTGATGCAGGGCTTCGAGTACCGCCACGCCGAAAACTCCCGCACCAGGGGCGACTGGCGCTTGGACTTTTTGAACGACAGGATGTCCGCCGCCAAGCTCTATGATGAGAACAGCGATCTGCATACCGACGGACTGACGCGCACCAACAACAATCGCTGGTGGCTGCGCAGCAAGTACAACGGCTTTTTGATCGATCCCGCCTGGAACCTCAAGGTGGACACGGACTACGTGAGCGACCAGAACTATTTGCGCGAGTTCCAGAGCGGCGCTTCCGGGTTCGACAGCAGCAATGAGAATTTCCTGCGCGACTTCGGCCGCAACCTTGACGTCGCCGATTCCCTGACGCGCACAAGCACCGCGTATGTCTCACGCAGTTGGGAAAAGTTCGGCGTGACGGGCAAAATGGCCTGGACCGAGAACCTGGCCTACCTGAACGGCAACAATCCCTCGTCCAAGGATCCCACGACGCAGAGTCTGCCGGAGATCAACGCGTTCGCCTTCAAGGACTCGCTGCCCGGCACGCCCTTTGACCTTGAGGCCTCCAGCCGCTTCAATTATTTTTGGCGGCAATACGGCACGCGCGGCGTGCGCACGGACGTGCATCCCATTTTGAGCCTGCCGCTCTCGCTCGGCCCGGTGACGCTCATCCCCACCGCGGGTCTGCGCAACACGGCCTACACCGTGGGCGGCTACACCAACGAACCCTCCACAACGACCACCAACAAAACCCCGGCGCGCACCATGTTCGAGCTCGGGTTCACCGGATTTACGGAATTTTCCCGCGTGTTCCAGCTGAACAACAAAACACTGGACGCCGTGCCGGAAAATGTGGGCAAGAGCCAGTGGGGGGCCATACGCCACAGCGTGGAGCCCCGCCTGGAGTTCTCTTACGTGCCCGTGCCGCAATCGCAGGAGCGGCTGCCGGAGTTCGACAGCCTCGACCGGCTGACCAGGCAGAACACCATCACCTATTCGCTCACCAACGTTTTCGACCGCAAGCGCACCGGCGTCGCGGCCGCGCCCGGCGCGCCCGGCAGCGGCACCACGGTGCCCTCCCTCGGGACGGATTATCTGGACTTCCTGACCGTGCGCCTGGAGCAGTCCTTCAACCGCGACGAGGCCTCGCGCACGGATGAGCTCAACATCTACCAGCGCCGCCCCTTCTCGGACGTGATGCTGGAAACCTCCGTGCGGCCGGAAAAGTACCTCACCTTCGCCTCCAAAACCTACTACTCGCCCTATTTGAACCGCGCCACGGAGCACGAGAACTCCCTCACCCTGACCAAGGAGACTCTCGGCGAGCTGCGTTTCGCCCACGACTACCGGCACCCTGTGGACGAGTACACCCGCCACCGCACCGGCGACGTGCAGGTGCTGACCCTGGGCGCGGATTACAAGGTGACCAAGAACCTCAAGTTCGTCAGCAACTATCGCATGGACATCGCCGGGCATTCCGACCTGGAGAAGAACGCGGGCTTCGTCTGGCGCGACCAGTGCTACGAAATCCAGCTCAAGTACATCCGCAAGCCGTCGGACTCCAGCTTCGAGCTGCGCTTCAACCTGCTTGATTTCGGCAAGCCCTAAGGGCATCCTCCGGCGTATGCAGCGCCGCCACATCACCCTCCTGCCCGAGACCCTGCGCAACCAGATCGCCGCCGGCGAAGTGGTGGAGCGTCCGGCCAGCGTGCTCAAGGAATTGGTTGAGAACAGCCTCGACGCCGGAGCCGCGCGCATCGACGTGACCCTGGAGGGCGGCGGCGTGGCCCGCATGACCGTAGCCGACGACGGCGACGGCATCCCCGCCGGGGAGCTCGCGCTGGCGGTCACCCGCCACGCCACCAGCAAACTCGCCAGCGCGGCGGATCTCTTCGCCGTCACCAGCTTCGGCTTCCGGGGCGAGGCCCTGCCCAGCATCGCCTCGGTGTCGCACCTCATTCTCGCCTCGAGGCTGCGCGGGGCCGCTGGCGCGCCCGGAGAAGACGCGGCCATGATCGAGGTGGAGCATGGCGAGGTGGTGGCCGAGGGGCCGACAGCGCTGGCGCAGGGCACCCGTGTGGACATGCGCAGGCTTTTCGCCAGCACGCCCGCCCGGCTCAAATTTCTGCGCACGGAGGCCACGGAGGCCAAGCGTTGCCAGGAAGCCCTCATGCGCATGGCCCTGGCCCGGCCGGACGTGGCCTTTTCCCTGGTCAGCGGCGGGCGCGAGATATTCCGCCTGCCCGGTGGCGAGGACCTGCCCGCGCGGCTGGGGCGTTTTTGGCCGCCGCAGGTGGTGGAGGGGCTTAAGCCCTTTGAACGCGAGCGCGACGGGCTGACCGCCCGCGGCCTGGCGGGTGCGCCCTCCCACGCGCAAAACCGCGCCGACCGCATGCTGTTCTACGTCAACGGCCGCCCTGTGCAGGACCGTCTGCTCATGCGCGCCGCGCGCGACGCCTACAAGGGCCGCCTGCTCTCCGGCGAGTATCCGCAGGTGCTGCTGTTCCTTGAGCTGCCGCCGCAGGAGGTGGATGTGAACGTGCATCCGGCCAAGCTGGAGGTGCGTTTTCGCGACGAGGGCGCGGTGTTTTCTCTGGTGCGGCAGGCGCTGGAGCCCATCGCCGGGGCGGAGGCGCTGGCCGAGGCGACCGCCGGGTATGGCGGCCAGCCTTCGTCCGCGTCGTCCGCGTCGGCCGCGCCAGGTTCCGGCGATGTCTTGTCCGGTCCCGGCGGCGCGTTCGCCAAGGGCTGGGGCGGGCAAGCCGCGGCGCCCCGGCGGGAGGACGGCTCCCGTGACGAGGGCTTTGCGCGCGCGGGCTGGCGGCCCGGCCCCTGGACGCAGGACGAGAAGCCCGGCCCACTCGCCGCCTACCGGGCCTTCCAAAATCCCCCGCGTGAGATTTCGCTGCCGGTGGAGCCCGGCGGCTGGCGCGGTTCCGCGCCGACGGGCTCTTGGGACGGTTCCGGGGACGGCCAGTCGGCTCAAGCGTCGGTCCAGTCTCCGGCCATGCCTGTGCCCCTGGCGGGCGCCTCCGCCCCACGCACATTGGGCCGCGAGGGGCTGGAGTATCTCGGTCAAGTATTGAACACCTATCTGGTGCTGCGCCAGGGCGGGGCGGGCGGCAACCTGCTGCTGGTGGACCAGCACGCCGCCCACGAGCGCGTGATTCTTGCGGCCATGCGCCGGGCGCGCACCGGCGGCGATTCGCAGCCGCTGGCCGCGCCGCCGCCGCCTTTCCCGCACCCCGCGGGGGATCTGCGGCGGGCCGGGGCTGGAGGGGGCCG
>Ga0183100_1000703_pt1 | contig 22503 bp, 20 predicted proteins | sample Biomet2_FD_127789 | JGI IMG/M metagenome (GOLD analysis project Ga0183100, IMG submission 127789) | Microbial communities from bioreactor (seeded with anoxic lake sediment) at LBNL, California, USA - Biofuel metagenome 2 | ecosystem: Engineered > Bioreactor > Anaerobic > Unclassified ...
AAATTCATATCCATCACTTTATATCCGGCCTGCGAACAACGGCGTAAGCATTCTTCCACAGGAATAGGTTCTTGTCTATCCGGGACATAGTCCAAAATATTTGTTGAAGTCGATAGTCTCACTGTGAGTCCTTCTTTGCTTATTTATATTTGGCTTGGCTTTATCGCCTCAGGAATTCGCGCGATTATAGTCATCCAGTGCTTTATTGGTATCCGTCGCCATGTTTTTGACCGCGGTATCAATATCAATTTTACCCGCAATTGCGCTTGCGATATTGTTGTCTATTATCGTATTAATGGCGCTGGAGCAACCGCATATTGCTTCCTGTACATCCAGGTTGGAAGATTTTATCTGATTGACGGCTACACCGAAATATGGATTTGTTGAAAGATACTGCTTGAAATCCGCAAGATCATACGTCTTATTGTTAACTGGGAAATAACCTGTATTCTTGCACCAATCAACCTGAACTTCAGGATCGGTCAGGTATTCAATGAATTTGCATGAGGCATTTACCGCGCTGTCATTTCCACGGTTCATCACATACAGGGCTGCTCCGCCGGGAGCTGCTCCGCCTTTGTCGTCCGCATTCACCTTAGGAACAAACGCGGTGCCCCATTCGAATTTTTTTCCGACTCCTGTTGCAATACCGTTGATGGCGGCGCTGGATGAGATGTAAATTGCATTTGTGCCGGCGATAAAGTCACTTTGGTCAGAATTGCCAGTATACTTAGATTTGCTTTTTTGCATTGCGGGCACATAGGCTTCAAGGAATTTCTTCATCGTACCGTCTTTATCAAAGACCGCTTTTGTCATTGTCCCGGCGCGTCCGCTCCGGTTGTCTCCAATAAAGGAATAGCTGTTACCGTTGCTGCTCTGCATACCGATCCAGCTGGTCAGTTGATACCATCCGGGTTCCAGCTCGAAGCCGTACCGGACAACCTTGCTGCCATTTGTCTTATACAGCTTTGCCGCGTCTTCACCTAATTCAGCAATTGTCTTTGGTGGCTGATTGGGATCAAGGCCCACTTCCTTGAATGCCGTCTTGTTGTAATACATCAAGAGAGTCGAGCAGGCAAATGGAATACCGACTGCCTGGTCTTTGAAGGAGAACTGTGTGATGCTGTTTGCAAGAAAGTCTTTCTGGTTCAGATTCTTATCTTTCTCGAAGAGATCCTTTGCCCACACAGTTTGTTTTATATCTTTGATATAACCTGTGCTGTCAGAGGGGATGGTAACAAGATCCGGAAGAATCTTCGTATTGTTCGCCTGCTCGGCAGCCTTAAACTTCGGCATCAAATCTGCGTAGGAACCCTGATAGACTGTTTTAACCGTAATGTTTTCTTTCTTACCGACTCCCGCATTAAACTGATCAACAAGCTTCTGCAGCTCCTTGCCGTTTACCCCGCCCATTGCGTGCCAGAATGTAAGCGTCACAGGCGCGGAATTTGAAGTAGGCGATGCTGGTGATGTATCCTCTTTACCATTTTTGCATGCAGCCAAGCTGAACACCATCAGGCCGCAAAGAATCATTGCCGTAATACGTCTTTTTGCCATAACTTATCCTCCTGTATTCTATATATTTGTTAAAATGTATCTATACATTTTAGCCCTTGATTGATCCCGCGGTCACTCCGGAAATTATTTTTTCCTTAAACAGGACAAAAATCACAATTGTAGGGATTAATACAATAATTGCGCCCGCCATCGTCGCACCGAAGGCCGTATTTTCATCTGTACTGAGCATTGTGATGCCAACCTGAATCGTTCTCATTTCAGGAGTGTTTGTAATGAGAAGCGGCCACACATATGCGTTCCAAAGACCGACAAAAGAAGATATAAAAACAGAAATCGTTATAGGTTTACAGATTGGCATGATAATTGACGTAAAGAAACGAAAATTGCCACACCCGTCCATAACCGACGCATCCCGAAAATCTGGAGGGATTGATTTCATGTATTGCCTAAGCATAAACATATACATAGCGTCGGAAAAATACACGATCATGACGCCAAGATAGGTATCCATCAGGTTAAACGACGTAACTGTCAGATAATTTGTTACAATTAATGCGTCCCCGGGTATCACCATTGAAGCAAGGATTAAAAAGAAAAAGAACTTTTTCAGTGGAAAGTCTAAGAACGAAAACGCAAAAGCGGAAGTACATGCTATCACAATCCGCGCCACAGTGGCAAAAAGGGCCAGTATAATAGAATTTATACTGAATCTTCCCAGAAGCGTACCACACAGAACCTGAATATAATTGCCGAAATAAAGAGATTTCGGGATAAATTTCGGCGGGTAACTGTTTATTTCAGACTCTGCCATAAACGAGACAAAGAAACAATAAATGATGGGTAATAGGATGATAATAGCCAGAATGATTGTGATAATGCCGGTGATATAATAAGATTTGCCTTTTTTCTCCATCGTTCCGTTATGTTTTTTCACCCGTAATACACACCTTTATTTTCGAATTTGAATGAAAGTGCAAGTAAAGTGCCAACAATTACAAAAATAACAACTGATAGGGCAAACGAATATCCGTAATTGCCATTCTGATAAGCTTGTGTATACATAAGGTATACCAAAGTAGTCGTTGACAGATCCGGACCGCCCTTGGTCAAAACAAGAACAGGACTGACCATCATCAGACCGCCGATAATTGCCATGCAGAATAGAAAGAACAAAGTCGGAGAAATTAGGGGAATTACAATGTGGATTGTCTTTTGAATCCAGTTTGCTCCGGCAATGTCCGCGCTCTCTATCACATCTTTCGGTACATTGCGGATAGCCGCCGTAAAGAAAAGAAAGTTAAATCCGATCGAAAGCCAAATATTGAAAATCGCAAGACCGCCTAAGGCATAATGACTGTCTGTGAACCATGGGATGCTGATATTTGCTACGTAGTCAAAAAGTCCGATAGTCGGGTTAAGCAAAAGATTAAAGATCATGGCAGCTACCGAAACTGACACAGCCATCGGTATCAGAAACGCTACGGTAGAGACCTTGTTAAGCATGCTTTTTTTATTCGCGATAAGCGCTAATATCAGGCTCAGGAGCAAGCTGGACGGTACGACCATCAGGGTATAAAGCAGCGAGTTTTTCACCGCCACATAAAAGGTTTTGTCCTGAAAAAGCTGTATATAATTTGTAAAGCCGGCAAATCTGTGTGCAATTCCTTCCTTATTAATAAAAAAGAAGCTGTTAATAATTGTTTTTATAAACGGATAATAAACGAACAAAGCAACAAAAAACAGACAGGGAATTAAATAAAGAAACGGCTCGATTCTCTGAAATACTTGTTGTCTTTTTTTGTTTACAGGCGTATGACTAACGGCCGACATCTGCTGCATGTTTACCCTTCCTCTCGAAACATTGAAATTTATCCGACAAGCTCTCCAAACCGATTGCGCTTTGCAATAAAATCATTAAGCAATTATTTGTGCAAGCTTGACTATCAAACACGCTTATTATATAATGTTTTTGTGCACAAATCTTATATGAAAGAGGCAAATACATTGCAGAATTGTCCAGAATATTATTGCAAAGTGGTCTATGAAAGCTACGACTTTTCTCCTGATTTTCCTGTGAATTATCTGGGAAACCACTCCTATTCGCCTTCTGTCGATCCGGTTTCCTACATGCATTACCATAATTATCTGGAGATTGGTTATTGCTATAAAGGCTCTGGTATTTTTTTCATTGATGAAAAGGTGCTTCCTTTTTCTGCGGGAGATGCAAGCATTGTGTTTGAAAATCAGATTCATATTGCGCAAAGTGATACAAAAGACCCAAGTGACTGGAAATTTGTTACCTTAGACACCACAAAGCTTTTATCAAATTTTGATTTTACCGATATGGGGACACTGTCCGGCCTTTTAAGGAGAATCCACAGCAGCAAAAACATATACAAAAAAGACAGTACATCGAATATTCCGGCACTTATTAACGAAATTATCATTGAGATGGAATCCGGCAAAGATAACTATCAAATTATGACCAAACTGCTAATCGGCCAGCTGATATTGAAATTATGCAGGGAGTGCCGCAATAACAATGAGGAAAATAACAACTCCAATTATTTTAACCGCATTAAAAAAATCTCGTCCGCACTGAAATATATCACCGACAATTATGCAACTGAGATAAATATTCAAATATTGGCGCAATTGTGCTTTATGAGCATGACGAATTTCAGAAGAACCTTTAAGAGTGCCACAGGAAAATCACCTGGTGAATACTTGCATACCGTAAGAATTAAAATGGCCTCCATTCTTCTGCTGAATTCCAGCGATTCTATATTAGATATATCCCTGAAAGTGGGCTATCCCACCGTATCAAGCTTCAACCGCCATTACAAATCAATACTGGGTATGTCTCCGCGTGACTGGAGAAAAACAAAGCATCTATAGGCTTTGTTTGAATAGAACCCCACCGACAAGTCGGTGGTACTTCCGCGGCGCCCAAAGCTCAAGACGCCCTCTGCGGTCCCCATGAACGGCTCTGTGTCGGATGCGGCTCCACGGATGGATGTCAGATGCATATTAATTGCTTCGATCTGCTGCTTCATATTGGTGAGGCTTTCCTTTTTTCTTGCATAAGTCATTAGATCGTTAATCGCTTCTTTTTTCCAATGGATTATGGTATCATCCTCCACATAAATCCGGCGCGTCTTTAGTTTCTTAACAAAAACTTCTTGAAATTTTAAAGAAATCGTCACTTAAAGTGCACATCAATCCTCTATACTATAATCATCCCAAGTAAATAAAATATAAAATAATAACTGTCAAAGCCGTTGGTACTGACGGAATACCGAACCGATAGGCTGACAGACTAATTACAAGTTCCTCTAACGAGGCTTTATATAATTTTCTTTTTCATTACTTCCCCTCAATTTGCCGCCCTGTAAAAGGGGCGGCCTTTTTTGACATCATTAGCTGGATTTTTTTCTTGATTTCTTATTTTTATGTAGTATAATTAAGGCAATTGGAGGCGAATTAATATGGATATTTCCGCAATCGCATCGGCCAGTATTAATATGCACTTGGCACAAACTCAGCAAGCTGTTGGTGTCTCAATGTTGAAAAAAACAATGGATATGCAACAAGCATCTAGTGATACTCTAATTCAAAGCATGAGTACCGCCACATCATCCTCTGGACACCAGCTTGATCTTTTAGTTTGAATTTACTTGTGCCGTTCTGTAATGGGACGGCTTTTATTTGCTTTGAATCCTTTACAAGTACGACTTCCCAGATACAGCCATGAACTCGGCACGGGAATGTGCCCCTATTGGACTTGATTGTGATACCCCCGGTGAGGTATGCACATAAACCATATTTTCAGAAAGCTTTCGGTTTGGGCTTCAACCGGAAATGCGATGCTTGTGCAAATTATCTGTCCGTTGGGTTGCAATCCTGCTTGAAACAGATTTACAGCACGGCGAACTTTTAGGCCTAATGTGGAGCGACTTTGACGAGAAGAATATGACAGTAAGCGATAAATGATCCAACGGCTGTTCAAGAGAACTGTTGAATGAGATAATAAGAGAAGTTCTAAAATGGCTTTAGTCAAATTCGTGTATCGAAAAAGGCTAAAGTCATTTTCGACAAACAGGAAAAGGAGAACTTCTCTATGGGAGTAAATATTGACAAATGCACACAGACGGTGCGGGCACAAAAGTGGGCAGAGATTCTTCGAGACAGGCAAAGTAGCGGACAGAGCAATATCGCATATTGTGCGGAGCACGGAATCAACATCAAAACATTTTACTACTGGTAAACAAAGTTACGTCGGCAAGCGACCGGAATTTTGAATATTTCAAGTTCGTGTGAAATGTTCGCTCCAGTCGAAAGCCACCCGATTGTCCCGGTGAATTTTTCGGGGAGTACTGCTCCAGAAATCACCATCCGAAAAGGTGAATTTGCTATCGAACTTTCAGGCAGTACATCACCGGATGTTCTTGAGACACTGCTTACGGTGCTGAGTAAAGTATGTTAGGTGATATTCGGCAGGCACAAAACATCTGTATTGTCTGTGGATACACCGATATGCGCCGGGGGATAGACGGGCTGGCGGCTATTGTGCAGCAGAACTATGCATTGAATCCATATACAGAAAACTTGTTTTTGTTTTGCGGAAAGCGCAGAGACCGTCTAAAAGCACTACTATGGGAAGGCGACGGATTTGTGCTGCTGTACAAGCGTTTGAATGGCGGAAGCTACCAGTGGCCGCGCCGACCGGAGCAAGTGCGCAATCTTAGTTGGGATGAATTCACCTGGCTCATGCAGGGGTTGTCCATTGACCAGCCCAAAGCCATACGTTCCTCAAAACCACAAGATTTACTCTGAATATGTTTTCAACACAGGCGGCCAAAATAGAGTGAAATGATTCCCAAAGGAACCCGGTTTTCAACTGCATATTTCTCTGCTTCAAAAGCCTTTAAATGCTGGATTTTCAAGGCCTTTTTCTGTATACTGGACAATAGAAAATGCTTTGATTGGGGGTGAGAAAATGGCTGAAATTGAGATGAGCAAAACAGAACTGATTGCTTACATCCGTGCTCTGGAAGAAAAGAATAAAACGCTGGAGCAGAAAATTGTTAAGCAGCAGATACAGATGCAGAATCTGTATGAAATGCTGGTAAACGGACGCAAACACACTTTCGGGCAATCCAGCGAGCAGAGTAAATACCTCAGTGATGCCGACCAGCTGAACTTCTTTAATGAAGCCGAAAAAGAGTTTAATAGCGGTGCGGCGGAGCCCACGGAGCAAACCATCCGCGTTGCTGAGCACACACGCAAAGAAAAGCGCACAAAAGAAGAATTAACCGAATCCTTACCACACTATGAGATCGACTGCACGCTGGAAGGCGAGAACAAAATCTGCGACATCTGCGGTACGGAACTTGTCTGCATCGGCAAAGAAAAGGTGCGCAGCGAACTTGTCATCATTCCACAGCAGATGGCTGTGATTGACTATTTTCGCAGCAGTTACAAATGTGCTGCCTGTGAAAAGAAAAGTGGAGAAACCGTGATTCAGAAAGCGGTTGTTCCTGTGCCTGTGATGAAAAAAAGCATGGCAGCCCCGGCGACTGTCGCCTACGTTATGCAGGAGAAATACGAAAACGCGGTGCCATTGTACCGACAGGAGCGCTTTTGGAAAAGCAAGGGCGTCGAGCTGAACCGGAATACACTTGCAAACTGGGTTGTCCGCAGCAGTCGATGGTTTGAGCCGGTGTGTGAATATCTGCACAACACGCTGCTGCAGGGTGACGTTGTCCACGCAGATGAAACGGAGTTTCAGGTGCTGAAGGAAGACGGGCGTACCGCAGAGCAAAAATCCCGGATGTGGGTATTTTGTTCCGGGAAAAGCGAGGAAAAGCAGCTTGTGCTTTACCGGTATGCACCCAGCTGTTCAGGCAAAGTGGCGAGTGAGATGCTAAACGGATTTACCGGCTATTTGCAGACAGACAGCTATCAGGGCTACAATGCGGTAGAAAACGTGACGCACGTCGAAAGTGGGCAGACTGCCTACCGAAAAATGTGCAGACGGACGGCAGCAAAGCCGCGCAGGCGCTGGAACTGGTCAAGCAGTTATCTGCGCTGGAAGATGCCTTCATAGAGTTACCGCCCGAAGAACGAAAAGCAAAGCGTGCAGAACAGTCTAAGCCTGCTCTGGATGCTTACTGGTCGTTGGTCGAAAACATCCACGGAAATCAAGGCTCCAATCTTGAAAAAGCACAGACCTATTCCCTGAATCAGCGTAAAACGTTGGATGTATTTCTGCTGGACGGACGCATCGAGATGACCAACAATCGTGCCGAACAGGCAGTGAAACCGTTTGTGATTGGACGCAAAAATTTCTTGTTTGCGGATACCACCCGAGGTGCTGATGCCAGTTCCCTCTGCTACAGCGTGATTGAAACCGCGCGGATGAACAACTTGGATGTGTACGGATATCTGCTGCATCTTCTTACGGAATTACCAAAATTCGGTAACCAACCAACCGACAAGCAGCTCGAGTCTGTAATGCCGTGGTCACTAACATTACCTGAGTATTGCTGCAAAGGTAAACCAATTGAAATGAGGGATATGATTCGCACCTAAAATGCTCGCTGTGCCCTTTCCTTGCACCGGTTGGTTGAGCGCTTACATATGACAAGCGAAATTTATGTTCATAACGAGGTAAGGTTCTCAAAAAATCTCTTGGTTTTAGCGATTAATTCGGTACAAGTGTCGTACTAACTATTTTAATGAGAATATGGCAACAAATAAAAGCCGCATGAATTACTGAAAAAGTCAGTATCCATGCGGATTTCGAGTGTTTGGTGCGGGTGACAGGACTTGAATGTGCACTCTCATATTTCATTATCTTTTACTTCGTTAAACAAATGGCTGTCCTATGCGGTTTATTGAGATTTTTATTTAATGCACTTCAGCGATATTTTACCTGTTTTTGCAAAATTAACGGCCAAACAACGGCCAAAGTCACGACATATTGACAAGAGTGTAAGGATAAGTTATATGATGAGTAGCATAATCTACTCCCAGTCCATTAGCGTGTTCGTTACTTGTTTTGACCCTTATGACCTTTTTCATATCGCTCATCCCACAATCTTCATCGTACCATTCGCCATCCTTTGTAATTGTTGAATTCATTTGGAAAAGCTTATAATTATTCCCAAGTTCTCTCTAAAGAACCGAAAAATATCATCTGGTAGACACAATATTCTCCTCTCCTATCCACATGAAATAGAGCAGCACGGCTGCCTTTCAGTCCATCATTTACTCGCATTTGTCAAGCACTATGCTGACCGTCCCGTTTGTCGTCGAAACGCTGCTGATTGCTGTCATTACTATCTATACCTGTGGCTGAGCAGTTATTCCATTAGAGTTCGTGCTTCTCCACTCGCATTGCTTGCCTTTACGTTATAAAGATTACTATGCCTTGATGCCCGTGATGGCGCAACCGGAGAGGTAAATAAACCCAAAAAGCAAGCTGACGCCTTAAGAATAAAGACGCCAACTTGCATAAATCAATGATATTTTGCAATACAGCCTTGGTTGCTATTTGTTATCTGTATTGGGAGCAGAGAAGGAACTCCTTTTTACAGCTCTCTTATGATGATTAAGCTAAATAAGCACCTGGTCTTAATCAACAACGACATCGTCTATTTGTAAATTAGCGTTACTGCCGTCTTCATAGAATGAAATCGTTACCTGTCCGTTTGTAACATACACTAAGCCGGAAATCTGAGTATATTCGTTTCCATGTGGAACATTGCTGTAAACGATTGAACCTCCATAGTTAGTTAGTTCCATTCTACAAATCGATGGGTTACCAGAGTATTGCTTAACCCACGCTGTGATTTGGTGTGTGCCGTTAGATAGTCCAGTTACCGTTTGCTCAATTTTCTGGGTGAATTGTCCTGCATTCCAGAAATAGCATTTTTGGTTTCCACTATAAACATCACTGGTATCCACCCCGCAATTAGAACCTGTTGCTGTCCAGCCATTTAAATTGCCTGTTTCAAAGCCAAAGTTTTGTACATTTCCACATGGAACAATAGACACATTATCAATCTGCAGATTTGCGCTGGCTGCAGCAGCTTCATAAAAGGCTATATTAATTTCCCCGTTAGTTACCGTAGCCATTGTGCTGATTGGAGTATATGTGTTTCCATGGGGAATGTTGGCACTGGATGTGACTCCGCCAAAGTTGGAAAGTTGCATTTTACATGTAGTTGGGGTGCCCGTGTCCTGCTTAACCATCGCAGAAACAAGATATGTTCCATTTGGGAGAGTGACTGTCTGATCAATTTTTTGATTAAATGCAGAGGATGACCAGAAATAGCATTTGTAGTTTCCATTATAAACATCACTGGTATTCACACCGCAATTAGAACCCGTTGATGTCCAGCCGCTCAGTGTGCCACTTTCAAAACCAGAATTTTGTATGACAGCATTTTTTACATCAATATAGTCAAGATTAAAGGCACCCTGATCATTTGCCTCTCTGGAGACAGTAATAAGATTGAGTCCCTGATTGAGCGTTAGATTTACTGTGGCGGTCCCCCAGCTATCCCAAGATGAAAGCGTCGGAAGAGATAAGTTCGAGCTGGAAATAACGGCATTGTCGATATTACGAACATTGATTGTTCCCGAACCTGTCATCCCAGTAGAATTAGCATAGTGCAGTGAAACTTGATGTGTACCCGCATAGTCAGCGTACACACCAAATACTACGTTTGCGCCGGCATGGTCCCCGCTGATTTGATCAACGAAGCCTTCGCCCGATTGACCGGTATGGTCGTTGTTAAAATGAGCACCATTGCGGTATGAAGCAACTTCAGCCTCATAGCGGGTAGCCGAATCGAGAGTCTTGTTGGGTGTTATGCTAATCATACTTACATCATGAGGCGCTAAGCTAACGCTGTATGACGTCATAGTACCTTTGTTTGTATGATTCCAAATGTCGTGTACAGAACCTCCATTAGTAAGTCCCAGGGTAGAAGCAAAATTAATAGATTTTGTAACTGTGTTATCAGAACGGTTAAAAAGGGCTACAACCCAGTCACCGTTTGAAGTCTGCCCAATCCATCGCTCAGAATCTCTACTGCCAGTATCAGACTGACCACTGTTTGCTGGTTCGAATGGATTTCCGTTGTAATAAATTGGCTTGCCAACAAAACCATCCTTTTTGAGCGAAAGAATCTCAGGATTTGTAAAATAGGATAGGTTGTTTCCGATAGTATCATATTGGTCAGCTACAGCTAAAGGAGAGCCCGCCATGGTAAATAGGGAAACGGCAGAACGTTTTTCATTATCTGCATATGTACCCGTAAAGCCATGAATACGCAAAAAATCTCCATCTAAGGTTAAATTGTCGCGTCCACTCACATCAGAAAAACCTGTAAGTCCTTGGAATGGGTTGGCCCACTGACTAAAGCCGGAATTCCATGTCTGCCGCTCATCTCCAAAGCTTCCTCTATTGAGCCATGTCCAGTTGCTGTTTGTGGAATCCGTATCAACCCGCATCAAGTCGCCATTTGCTATCTCATTTGAAGCGTGATTAAAGGAGTTTGGCATCACCAGGCTGATTTCCATGTCGTCCCCTGCGGCTTCGGATATCCACCGTAATGCGGTAGCGTAACCTTCACTTCCCCAGCCAGGAACTCCCGATGGGCATCCTCCTGCTCCCGCGCCAGACTCGTACCAGCATAGAAAATCAACTCTTAAAAATTTTACACCCATGCTTTTGAAGTAATTCACATAGCCTTGAATATACTCCTTGGCACCTGTCTTGGTAACATCAGCGAATCCGGCGGTATAGATGTCCGATATGGGGATATTGGTGCCTATGACTTTTTTAGTCGGATCATTTTTAACGGAATCAATAATCCAAAGCGGATTGTAATAAACTCCCATATCCAACCCTTTTGACTTGCAGTAGTCAGCCCAATAGGCCCAATCATGCGTCCAGTTGTCGTTATACTTGAGCAGATAGCCGTTTTCCGTTGTCTGTGTCGATCCACCTAACCAGCCATCCGTAGTTACCATGTTATAGCCAGAGGACAAAAGATTATCACCGACCCAATCAATATTGGCCTTCCACCTTGCCTCGGATAAAGGGGCGTCCGCAGTAAAACAGGGTTCATATGCAGACCAGTAAAGTGGGTAAAGAGATGTCCCATTGCGTGTGCTTTTACTTTCGCGAGCAAACGCGGAAGGTGATAAAGAAACAGTTAACATACACACGAGGATTATTGCAAGTAGGGTCCGGGCCTTTTTCATTCTAATTTCCTTCTTTACAATAAATTTTTCCTAATAGAACAACAAACGCAAGTTATCCGAAAATTATATCATATTTATAACACCGCCTTACTATTAGACAAATGATACATAATAATGCTCATAATAAGCTCTATGGTTTGAACTCCTACAGATCACTATTACCCCCATTTGAATTTCATGTCAAAAAGACAGCCTAACTGCGCAGAACCTTATCCTATGACTGGTGCTGACTGATTGTATGCCCATTTTCAGGGACTGTCTTAACCGGCAGAAATTTTTTTCCATATACAAATTGTTCTGCTCAAAGATTCCAAGATCTTTCACGCAAGGATAATACATTTTCACTGCGATACCGTGACATCTGGTAGTTTTAGAGGCATCCATTTGTGCTTCGGTTAACATAAGTTTTATTGCTTTTGAGTTTCTGCTACTGTGTCAATTGTGGATGATGATTGGAGACGGCTTGCTCCGAAGTTTGCCGTTCTTTACTTCTGCATCACTGCCGTCGATCATGTTCTGATAAACTCCGTCAGGAAGTTCAACTGCGACATCCATGCATTTTCTGGAAAAGCTAAACACACCGACCATCTTCCGGTCACCCGTCGTATGTGTTCCGAGCAAAACATTTTTTTCGTCGAAGGCCGTCAGATGATAGCTGCTGTTTGTCAGCAACGGGTTTTTTTTAATTTCGGCAAGCCTGGCGATCAGAGAGGAAATATCTTTCCCGGTGTTCCAGTCAATCGGATCTCTATTAAACAAGTCTGGGCGAATGCTGTTCTCTACTTCCTGCCCTGCGTAGATTAACGTGGTGCCTTTCTGAAAATAGATAAACGCTGTCCAGTTTAGAAGAGAGGCTTCCTCTTTTATAATCGCCCTGGCTCTTGCCTGATCATGATTTTCCAGATAGCGAAGTTTCACATAATTATCCGGATAAATATATTCCTGCATATTTACATGCTCTGCATATGCACTAAGGCCGTAATCTCCACGCAAAAAGCCTATAAAATATTTAAAAATATCATAGTCATAACAGATATCAAAAGCTTGTAAAATTTCAGAATCGGACAATCCAATCAATCCCTTAGCTCTTAGATCCAGAATAAATTCTGGTTCTACTGATTCACTCAACCAAATGCAATTCGCATTTACTTTAGCGACTTCTTTGCGCGCAAGCAGCCAGAAGTCGAGAGGAACAAGCGGTGCCACATCGCATCTAAAACCATCGACGATTTCAGCCCACATCTTCAGACTCTCAATCTGGTAATCCCATAAATCTGAATTATTATAATCCAAATCTACAACATCATCCCAGTTCCCTGCTCGATTACCCATTTGCCCTGAAGGCTTTTTATAAAAAAATTCAGGATGATTCTGCGCAAGCCAAGAATCAGGCGACGTATGATTATATACGACATCAATAATGCACTTCATACCTCTTTCGTGAATAGCGGCAACCAGATGCTTAAAATCCTCCACTGTGCCGAGTTCGGTGTTGACCTCCCTATAGTTCTGAATGGCATAGGGACTTCCTAACGTTCCTTGTCGAGCTTGTTTTCCTATTGGATGAATGGGCAGAAACCAAATTATATCGACTCCCAACTTCCGGATTCTATCAAGGTCGGATTCTACTGCCAAAAAAGTTCCATCTTTGCTGTAATTTCTAACAAAAATGGAGTAGATTACCTGATTTCTTAGATTCGTATTCGTATTTCTTGCCATTTTCCAGCCTCCTGTAAAAATAATAATAAAAGATGCAATAAAATTTTACTTTTATTATGAAAGGGTAATTTCTATCTTTTCTTGGTTAAAAGGAATGGTAACTGTCTTTCCTTCAAAATGAATACAAAGCCATTCATAATAAAGAAAGTAACCATTGTGTATACATTCGACTGTAAGCTTCCGGTTAGCTAATGTGCACAAATACTCGTTGTACACACCATCACGATAAGAAAAACTTTCTCCATCATCTTGGAAGTGATGATATATTCCATTCCCTAAATATACATCTAACTCCAATGTATCTATCTTTTTTTGACCGACATAGTCCTGCATAGGCCAAGTAGGCAAAATGCTGCCTGCCTTGACATATACAGGACATGTATCTATTGGTGCCTCACGTACAAATGCACATCCACCCTCGATAGAATCTCGTGTCCAATAGTCGTACCAAGTGCCTTTCGGCAGATAAACAAGTTTTCGCACTGCGCCCTGCTCCACGATTGGGGCAATAAGCAAACTTTCGCCCACAAGAAATTCATCGTTCAGATTTTTTACATTTTCATCTTGAGAATACTGCAAAACCAATGGGCGCATTACTGGCAAGCCTGTCTTTTCGCCGGAGAAAAACAGATCATAGTAATACGGAATCAATTTATAACGCAGTTGAACATATTTTCGGTAGATGCCCAGTACTTCTTCTCCAAAGCTCCATGGCTCTTGTCTTATACAATCCATCGCACTGTGGTTGCGAAACAGCGGTGAAAAACAACCGAATTGTACCCAGCGAATTAACAGCTCAGGTGTTGTATCACAAACAAATCCACCAACATCAGTACCCACAAAAGACATGCCGGATAGTGAAAGGTTACACAATTGCGGGATAGCCATCTGCAGGTGAGCCCAAATGCTATGGTTATCTCCCGTCCATGCAGTTGTATACTTCTGCGCGCCTGCAAAACAAGCCCTGGTAATAACGAACGGTCGTCGACCATCATATTTTTTCAATCCCTCATAAGTTGCCTTGGACATAAGTTGACCATAAACGTTATGCATACGCGCATGATCGGTTTTTTGATTGCCATCCGTAAAAATAAGGTTTTGTGGTAAATCTCCATTAAAGCTGGATGGTTCATTCATATCATCCCATACGCCGCGTACGCCGAGGTCTGTTAAGAATTTCTGTTTATCGCTCCACCATGTAAGTACCTCTGATTTGCCAAAATCAGGGTAAACTACTTCGCCGGGCCATACGGTATTGGTATAAATATTCCCCTCAGGTGTTGTAATGAAGTAGCCATTTTCTAAGCCCTCATCGTAAACAGAATATCCTTTTTCTACTTTCACGCCCGGATCAATAATTGTGACTACTTTGAAACCTTCTTTCCCAAGATCAGAAAGCATATTTTGAGGTTTGTTAAAATGCGATTTATCCCAAGTGAAGACTTTAAAACTGTCCATATAATCAATATCCATATGGATGGCATCGCACGGAATATGCTCATCTCGTATTTTTTGTGCAAGCGCACGCACCTCTGTCTCACTTTTATAACTCCAGCGCGACTGATGGTAACCCAGCGTCCATTCTTGCGGCACAGGCATATGTCCAGTTAGGTAAGTATAGCCCGATACAACATCTGTCATCGTATCGCCTGCAATAAAATAATAATTTAGGTTTCCATTATCTGAGGCAAAATAGAAATAGTCCTCACTTTCCTTGCCCATATCGAAATAACTTTTATAAGTATTGTCAAAGAAGATTCCGTACACATAATTTTTTTTAAGAGTAATAAAAAAAGGGATGGATTTATATAGGGCCTTGACCCAATCCACATGCGGACTGGGATTGTCGGTGTTCCACATTTCATACGCATAGTGACGTTTATTGAGAAAACCCGTCTTATCGCCGAGGCCGTAGAAACTTTCGTCACCATCCATAGCCTTCACGACTTCAAACTTATGTATGCCGACATTGCTATTGACAGCGTGGCCCTCTTTTTCCATCAGCGCAAGTTCTTCTGTATTGACGACTGTCCTTTGATGGCGCACTCCGCGATAATCAAGACAAAGGGAATGATTCTGGTTATCGTAGAAATCTACCTTAAAATCATCACTGATGTACACAGCCAGAGATTTTGTGCGAACAACCAGACTGCCGTTAACATGGCTTACTGAGCAAACGGCTTCTTGTCTTTTGTCGCCCTCAATTGCTTGCGAGTGTATTGTTTCGTCTCCAGAGAAAACGCGAATTATTGTATTAGTAATAACTTCAATCTGACCGCTTCCCTTTGCAAACTGAAAATGTATTACTTGCCCATCCTTCTCATAGCTAAGTAAATTTCCAAACATTGCGATTCATCCTATCAATATTTCTATAAATTTTTTAAAGTCACGTTCTGCAGTCTGCAAAATGTTAACCGAAATTTTCGTTTTTAAATATAGCGATCTACTATCATAATAAATTTAGCATTAGGGATAATGATTTGCTGACCTGCACATTAGAAAAAAATAATATTGCGATAATTAATGATATGCTTGCAGGAATTCAGCAAAACCTCCATCCCTGCAAGCACAAACTACTCTATAAGTTAGGATTATTTATTCGTTTTCGACCATGCATCCAATTGAGATTGAACTTCTTTAATCGTCTTATCTATGCCTGCAGCCTTTAAAGCATCTAAATATTTTGGTATTTGCACTTCGGGGTCCTCTGCACCTGTTACAATTCCGGGAGAATACTGAGCAGTAACATTGGATAAGGCTGTTACTTCATTGCTTACTTTTGTTGGATCAAATGTAAAACCTAAAGCTTTGGACTTTTCCGCCTTGCTATTGAACTCATTATATTGTTTCCAAAGGTCAGCAGGTTGATCAGGCCACAGATATGATATCATTTGATTACCAAACATCCATGACGAATTAATATTATACGGAACAGTGGTAGCAGTTACACCTGACGGATAATCGATGATACCTTCAGATTTCTTAACATAATCTTTGCCTTCCAGTCCAAAATCCACAGTATTCAGAACATACTTATCGGTAAACATCAGATTGATGAATTTCATTGCAAGTTCTGGATTTTTTGAGTTTTTAGGAATAGCAAGCATTGAGCTCATGGTATCACCGGTTGCTTGATATGGTTCGGTCAACTGCACCGTAACCATCGTTGTACCGGTATTCTTCGCTTCTTGAGATTCAATTCCCGGCTTGAGTGAAATATCATAAGCAAAGGCTTTTCCGTTCTTTACTGCAACATTGTTGTTATCTGATATTGTAGTCGCGTCTTGGTTGATATACCCCGCTTGATACCACTGATGCATTAATTTCGCATAATTCATATATTCTGGAGTGGCGATTTCATTGAGTACAGTGGTATTTTTATCCGCTCTCCTAAGCACTTCAAGTCCAGATGACTCTCCTACTGATTCAAGTTCACCACCTATAATTGATGTCAAAGGTGAATCATTTTTCTGAACCTGAAGCGGTGTCACTCCCGCCTCATTCTTTTTAATGGTTTCTAATATCGGCGTCATGTCAGCGAGAGTCTTAATTTTGGTTAAATCAAACTTATACTTGTCAACAAGCTCTTTTCTCATTGTAATACCTTTTGCTGAGGCAAATTCCTTGTTTGTGGTAACGGCATAAACTTTGCCGTTAACTTCACCACCTTTTACTACTGCCGGATCCAGAACAGTTTTGATGCCCTGACCATACTGGTCAACTAAACTATCTAAAGGAATGATTTTACCACTGGAAACCTCATCACCGTAGTTTTGCCACGATGCAGTCCACAATACATCAAATTCTTCACCGGAAGCAAACATCAGATTCAATTTATCCTTATAATTACCCCAGTCTATTGGTCTAAGTTCTACTGTAGCATTAATTTTATCTTTTACATAATTGCTTAATGCTGTGTTGACTTCCGTTAAATCTTTCGGAGTACTTCCTGGAAACAGGACGACAAGTTTCTTAGTTTCCGAACTATTGCTGTTTTTTGAACTATTGCTGCTATTGGATACTGATTGGCAGCCTGTCAGGGACAGCGACAGAACCAGAGACATCGCGAGAATAAGTGCTAAGATTTTTCTTTTTTTCATCATACATTCCTCCATAAAAATTTATAAATCAATTGAATCTTAAAATATAAGATTCAACTTCATCCTTTGATTGCACCTATTGTTAAACCCTTTATAAAATATTTTTGAAAAAAAGGATACGCAAAAATGATTGGCCCAACACCGATAATTGCCATAGCCATGCGCACGGTTTGCTCAGGCAAAACATTCAATGCATTAGAAGCATTTTGGTTGATATTTCCCTGTGTTAGATATTGAATACTCATCAGAACTCGATTAAGATAGAATTGAATACTGAAATTATTAGAAGTGGTAAGAAATACCATGCTATTATACCAGTCATTCCAATAGGCCAATGTACTAAACAAACCAATTGTTGCGATTACAGGTTTGGACAAGGGTACCACAATTTGCGAAAAAATTCGCAATTCACCGGCACCATCAAGATAAGCTGCTTCTATAAGAGACTGGGGAATCGAACTTATAAAGAACGTACGCATGATTAATACATTAAATCCACTCAACAAGAGGTTTGGTACAATCAATGCAAATATCGAATTCCTTAAATCTACCACATTTGTATAAGTGATGTACCACGGCACAAGACCGCCATTAAATAAAAGCGTAAAAAATACAAAGAAAGTAAATCCTTTTCGAAATGGAAGGTTTGGCCTTGATAGAGGGTAAGCAAGCGCTGATGTGATTATCAAACCTATTAAAGTGCCAACAATAGTAACAAATATGGTTACCAAATAGGATCGAACAATTTGATCTAAATCACTGAATAGGTACTGATATGAATAGAGACTCAATTTTTGAGGAAAAAGCGAATAACCATTAACTTGAACGGTTTTTTCGTCTGTAAAAGAGATCATGATAACCAGCAATAGCGGAAATATTGCAAAAAAAGTACTAATCAAAAAAACAATATGTAAAAACCATGGGGTTTTCTTTTTCATCATTCAATTACCTGCTCCCTTAAAATAATGCATCATCAGGGCTTATTTTTCTCACAATAAGATTGGACGATAATACCAAAATAAAGCCAACAGCAGATTGGTAAAGTCCTGCCGCAGAAGACATTCCTATATTTCCTAAGTTCATTAATCCTCGATAAACATAAGTGTCAATAACATTTGTAACGGGCAGTAGGGCTCCCGAATTCATGGGGACTTGATAAAATAGTCCGAAGTCGGAATAAAAAATTCTTCCTATGGCAAGCATCGTGATAATAATCATTGTAGGTTTCAGCATAGGCAATGTAATAGACCATATTTGTTGCCATCTTGTAGCGCCATCAATTGTTGCAGCTTCATAAATATCGCTGTCAATGCCCGCAATAGCGCTGATATAAATGATGCTTGAATAACCGACGTTCTTCCATGCGTTTACAAAGATCAAAATAAATGGCCAGTACTTTTGCTCCATGTACCATGAAATTGGCTTTAGTCCCAACGGAGCAAGAATAAATTTATTAACGAATCCATATTGAGGGTTCAATAGGCTGTAGACAAGATAAGCCACAATAACAGCGGATAAAAAGAAAGGAAGTAACATCGTACTTTGATAAATTTTTCTTAGTCTCTGGCCTACAATCTCATTAAGCATAACTGCTGCGGCAACAGCCAAAATCAAATTTATAATGATAAAGGCAGTATTATATAACAGGGTATTTCGAGTGATTATAAAAGCATCACTGGTGGTGAACAAATACTCAAAATTTTTGAATCCAACCCAATCACTCCCTAATATTCCCTTTGAATAATTTATATTTTTAAATGCAATAATGGTTCCGAGCATAGGTAAATAATTGTTTATAAGCAAATATATAACGCCCGGAAACATAAGAAGATAAAGCATTCGGTACCTTTTGATTTGTTTCCTGGTTGACTTCCATTTTGAAATATTATGCATTTTTTTACTATCGCCCCTCGAATATTTCATCTAAGTTCCTCCTTTGTCTAATGAGCAATCGATTGCGTAAATTGCAAATAAATTTGGTTACTAATTATTTGTCGACTTAATAACTTCAAATCTAACAAACAATATAAATAACCAGAATTTTTATATAGGATATTATTCCAGTATGGTTCTAACAGAATTTCTTTCAATAATTTCAAATGGCATAACTAAATTATTAATCCGAGTGCCGTTATTGATGTTATTCAGTAACACTTCAACTGCCTCTTGCCCCATTTTATACAATGGCTGCGATACGGTCGTTAGCGCCGGATTAGACATTTCGGCAACACTGGTATTATCAAAACCAATTATAGAAAAATCCTTCGGGACTGTTTTTCCCCGTTTGTAAATTTCATTAATTGCAGCAACAGCAACATCATCACAGCAAGCAACAATTGCTGTGAAATCATCGTCACCATCTAATAATTCATTGATTGCAACTACTCCTAAGTGATATTGAAAATCTGTTTCTTTAATAAGTTTTTTATTTATTGGTATTCCATAATCCTGCATTGATTGTTTAAATCCATTTAAGCGTGGAATCCCTGAAACAGGGCCATCATTTCCTGCCAACATAGCAATCCTTCTGTGGCCTTTATTGATTAAATAACTTGTCGATTCATACAAGGCCTTAAAATCATCGACTTTAATATATGGTATTGGGTATTTAGATGAAAGTGTCGAAATATACACGCATGGTATTCCTGATTCCATTACTATCTTATCGATTTTTTCCTCATCGGAGATACTGCAAACAATAATACCGTCAACCTGCTGCTCTATAAAAATATTAAGATAATCTTCAGTTGCCAGAATATTATGACAGAACAGTACATTGTACTTAAATTTTTGAGCAACGTCTTCAATTCCATCCAAGATTTTAATATAAAAAGTTGTTCCCACCCGCGGCATTAAAACGCCTATGGTATGTGTTTTTTTTGTTTTTAAGTTTCGCGCAATTGCATTTTGTTTATACCCAAGTTCATTAATAATATTCAGTACTTTATCGCGTGTAGCTTCTGAATATCCACCTGAACCATTTAGTATTCGAGATATGGTTGAAGTAGAAACCCCAGCGACTTTGGCTACATCCTTTCCTGTCAAGTTGTCCATACTTATAACCATTCCTTTCTCAATGTACAAGGCATAAAACAGGATAAAACTGTTTTGCTCGCCTTGGGCTTTGTTTTTTGTAAAATATATCTGAGGAACAAATACCCTACAGATCACGTGGGGCAGTGCAACCAACTGCAACTGCCTGTATAGTTATGTGTGCCAATCTGCCATTCAAAGCACAAATACGTGTGTATACTTTAGCGTAGTTACCTTCCATGGCGAATAAATTTTCCTTTAATATATTTGAGAAGGCAGACATTGATTAACCAAGCTATAAACGAGTATCCTTTAAATATAAAAATAATTTTACGCGTTGATATTGTTACAATAAACAGAGATGTTTCTATAGAGCAAGCTATTTTTATCCTTCAAAGGCAGGCTATCAGATTTTCAAAACAATTTGTTCTTGAGTAACCTTATAAAATTTCGGCTTCTTTACTGTAGTCTGTTTTGTTGTACCTTTTTTGATACTACAAGTCTTAAAATTTTCTAAACTTCCTACTTTAAGTACAAAATTTATTCCATATACAATTATTCAGGAACTCATAAATAGTTATTTTATGTTAAGTTAGCAATATAGCCAAAATATGTATCTTAGCAATCGATTGCGTTATTGCTATATTATCATAGCATAATCGATTTGTCAATGTAAATATATCACCTACTATAAATAACTTGAATGTAAGCATAAACCGCTAATCGTAATACGTAAAGTTCACATCGATCTTCTTTATATCCTTTATAGTGGCAGTCTTTCAAGTATATCTCTTCCGAATTTTGGCCAACTAAAGATGCAATACTGTCATACCCTATGTTGAGTAAATCTTGCTCAATACTTTTTTCGATACTGGAAATTTCTCTTAAATCACTTTTCATATTAATCAATTCCTGAATTCATCATGCTATTTTCCCTGCATTTGGCGCTCAATCCACGCCATCAACAGATTCACAATTTTCTGCTGCTGCCGCTCATTTAATTCAATGCTTTGGGGCACATGGTACCACTTGTTGAGGCATCCCCGGCAGCAGCAGGCGCAAGCGTGCTGTGCAAGAAATACCGGATATCCGTGCATCGGCGTTTGCTTTCCGGCGTTTGGGATAAAAGCAGGAGCAAGCCGTTCTCGGACGAAATCTTGCGCATGACGGCGAATAGTATCTATTCCATTCTCCCGAATATAGACCTTGTCTTTTTCTTTCAAGGCAAAACCGGTTCGAAACTTTGAAGCCTTTAGCTTGTCAAGCGCTTCATCGATCGTCTGCACTCAGATCAGGACTCCGTTACAGTGATCAACTTCATGTTGAATGATCTGCGCTGGAAAGCCGGTAAAGGTTTGCTTTTGCTTCTCAAAATTCCGATCGAGGAACTCCACCTCGATAGACTGGTAGCGAGTGGTTTTTCGCACGCCGTTCAGCGACAGACATCCCTCTTCGGTTTCATACGAGTCAGCACACTTTATGATAATTGGGTTAATCATAGGTATGTTCATCGTCCCTGCACTGAACGCAATAATGCGCTTACTGACACCGATCATATTAGCTGCCATGCCAACACACCGATTCGCATTCGCTTTTAGCGTGTCCAGAAGGTCCTCTACCACAGGCATATCAGTCTTAGATGCCGGTACTGATTTCCTGCCTAAAATAAAGGTGTCTTTACAAATTTCTCTAATCATACTGCTCTCCGTATTCTGTTCTAATATTTATAACATACTTGGTTTATGCAAAATTCAGGAACTCGCTGATATTCATTTATTTTACTCTGAAAGTTTTAGGCGCATATTTATAAACCAATATCAGTGCAGCTACAATATAAATAATCGTTGACAAC
>Ga0183100_1000704_pt1 | contig 22473 bp, 25 predicted proteins | sample Biomet2_FD_127789 | JGI IMG/M metagenome (GOLD analysis project Ga0183100, IMG submission 127789) | Microbial communities from bioreactor (seeded with anoxic lake sediment) at LBNL, California, USA - Biofuel metagenome 2 | ecosystem: Engineered > Bioreactor > Anaerobic > Unclassified ...
CATGTATCAAAAGTTTTGACATAGCAACACCTCCCACATAGTCTAAACACATACTATGCGGTTTTTGGCGGTGCTGTGATTGCTTTTACAGAACGTCGGCCAATACCTCTTTGATTACTTTATAAATTCGCATATTAGCATCTACTATTGCCATTTTTCGTGCATTTTCAGCAAGTGAAGAAATGGTTTCGGGCTTCTTAAAAAGCTCTTCCACCTTTTTGCACAAAGCCGTGCTGGAAAGATCCTTTTCCTCAATAATCGTCGCCGCATTACGGTTTACCATTGCCATGGCGTTATGATACTGATGATTTTCCGCAACATTGGGCGATGGAATCAAAATAGACGCTCTCCCCTGTGCCTGCAGTTCACTGAGCGAAATCGCGCCCGCGCGGCAAATGACCAGATCGGCCGCCGCAAGGCATTCAGGCATGTTGTTAATATATTCTCTAATATCGATATTGGGATGCTCGGACAAATTCAAGCCCTTTTCTTTTAATAAATCCGGGAACCAGCCGCCCCACTGACCATAACCGTGAATATGTTGAAAACGGTCTGTTTTGGCGCTGTCCACAAGCAAGTCCGCGACGGCTTCGTTAATTTTGCGCGCGCCCAAGCTTCCGCCGAACGATAAAATCAACGGTCTTTCATCAAGTCCAAGCGCTTTACGGGATTCGGCACGCTGCGCACGAATAACCGCCTGCCGCACCGGATTACCGGTTAACACGCATTTAGCCGCCGGGTCAAGATACTTTTGCGCGTCGGCGACAGCCAGCATGGTTTTATTGGCGTGCTTTGAGAGCATTTTGTTTGTAACGCCGGGGTACGCATTCTGCTCATGAATAACCGCCGGAATCCCCATTTTCATTGCTTCACGAATGACCGGACCGGCAACGTAGCCGCCCGTTCCCACACAGATATCGGGTCGGAACTCCTTAATGATTTTATGTGCCTCGTGACTTGCGGTAAAAACATGTACAACGGTCTTTGCGTTCTTCTTTATGTTTTTCCAGCTGAGCTTGCGCTGAAAGCCGGAAATAGTAATGCTCTGAAATGTAAATCCTGCGGCGGGAACCAACCGTTCCTCCATGCCGCCCTTTGCACCGATATAAAGTATCTGTGCATCCGGCTCTTTTTCACGCAGGTACCCGGCAATGGCAAGGGCCGGATTAATATGCCCCGCGGTACCGCCGCCTGCAAATAACACTTTCATAGTAAAACCTCTCTTAATGATTCATCGTTTATCGTAATATTCCATCTTGGCTACGTCTTTTCAATGGCCGACGTTCGTGAAATGGAAAGAATCACGCCCATTTCCGCAAGAAGAATGACCAGTGAAGTACCCCCATAGCTGAAGAACGGCAGACTGATTCCGGTATTTGGAATCGTGTTGGTCACAACAGCAATATTCAGAACGACCTGAATCCCCACTTGAACAATCAGCCCGATGCCAAGCAGCATGCCAAACTTATCCTTTGCTTTCAGCGAAATAGTAATGCCCCGCCACACAAGCATGGCGAACAAAATAATGATAATCAACGCCCCGATGAAACCAAGTTCTTCGCAGACGATCGCGAAAATAAAGTCGTTCTGAGGCTCCGGCAGATACAAATATTTCTGTCTTGACTGCCCCAGTCCAAGGCCGAGCAGACCGCCCGAACCAATCGCGTAAAGCGACTGCCGTGTTTGCCAGGTATCCTCAATCAGCTGCTTGGTCGCGTTTGAGAAGGGGTCAAGCCAAGCAACAATGCGGTCATTGGCGTAGTTGAATTTTTTGCTGAACAGGACAAGATACGCAACCGCTGCGCCAGCCCCGCCAAGTGCAACCCCGAACCAGCGCAGGCGAACTCCGCCGATGAACAGCATGACAAAGGCCAAAAGTACAATGATGACTGTTGCCGAAATATGGGGTTCAAGTACGAGCAGCCCGGCCATAGACCCCATAATCAGTATATAGGGCAGAACCCCATAGCGGAAGGTATCCATACGTTTAAAATTAATCGAAATTAAATGGGCAAACACAAGAATAATTGCAAACTTTGCCAGTTCCGACGGCTGGAACTGCCCCAACGGGCCCAATTCAATCCAACGGTGAACACCACCGGCACCGGCGGTTCCTTTCACAAATAGCACCAGTACCAATGACATGTAGGAAAACAGCAAAATCGGAATTGCAAACTTGTGCAAATGATGATAATCAAAATAGGAAATAAAAATCATTGCTGTAACGCCTAAAACAGCAAAAATGGCTTGTTTGCTGATAAAAAAGTAGCTGCTGCCGTGCCTGTAATATGCATTGGCATAGCTTGCGGAAAAAAGCATCACCAGACCAATAATCAGCAGGGTCAGCGTTAAAAACAGGAAAGGCATATCCATTCCCGAACGCACAGAGAAAACTCGAAACTTTTTCTGCATTTTCTTTGTAAATGAAGGCTCTTTTACTTCCCGTTGCGTGTCACTGCGCGCTTCCCGGCGGCGAGGGGCTTCCATTGGTTTTTCTTTGGTTTTATTCATGGTTGTCGCCCTCCCCTCATTTCAATACACACGATACTTGTTATTAAACCACAAGAAGACTGAAATATTTGTCATAATTTATAATAGTATATGTACTTTAGCCATAAACAAACCAGATTAGAATCCAAACATGACAAGCAGAATCGTACCGATACCAAACAAAACGGTCACACCACTGAACACACGGCATATTTTCACTTCGCTCCAACCACAAAGTTCAAAATGATGATGAATGGGGCTCATCTTGAACAGGCGCTTGCCATGGGTCAACTTGAAATAGACGACTTGAAGCACAACCGATAAGATCTCACAGATATAAACGATACCGAGCGGCAAAATCAAGATCGGAAGATTCAGCCCAAACCCTAAAGCGCACACTATGCCTCCCAGAAACAATGAGCCGGTGTCCCCCATAAATACTTTAGCCGGGTTAAAATTCCATATTAAGAACCCAAGGCAGCTGCCCGCCACTGCGGTGGCAAAAATACTGACTCCGTAGGAACCGACCATTGTGGAAATCATCATATAAAACAGAGCAACAAAGAAGGTTACTGAACCGTTCAGACCGTCGATTCCGTCGGTAAAATTGACGGCGTTAACGATGCCGACAATGCCGAGCACCGCAATGATCCAAAACCATACGCCCAAGTCCACTTTTCCAACGAACGGAACCAAGGTTGCCGAGGTACTGCCCGCCAGATGCAAAGAATAAAGGTATGCACCAGCGACGATAAACTGCAGAATAAGCTTTTGCTTTACATTCAAACCAAGATTGCGCTTTTTTACAACCTTGATATAATCATCAAAAAAACCGATTGCCCCAAAGCCGACCGCCATTAGCAAGCCACCGAAAATTTTTGTCCGCATAAGCATTTCCAGCGAATTTTGTTTTGTAATGCTGTAATAAAGCGGCACGCAAATAACAGTTGTAACCGCGATGCCGATAATAAACATAAAACCACCCATGGTTGGCGTTCCGTTTTTTTTCAAATGCCATTTAGGCCCAATTTCACGAATAGTTTGACCAAAATTTATTTTGTGCAAAAATGGTACCATCCACTTGCCAAGTAAAGCGGTAAGTGCAAAAGAAAAAATTGCCGCAACAGCAGTCCAAACTGAGTTCATATGTTCTTTCTCCACCTTTTTATCATTGTTGCCCACGGTTAAGGAACCGCTGAATAAATCCCTATGCCCTCTTGTGGCAAATTTCTTCCGAACTGCGCCAAAAGTGATTCCTTAAAGGGAAGCATATTTTATAATTATACCATACTATATCGGCTTTTTAACAATTAATATTAATGTTATTCAGCGCATTCAGTACTTCGGCAAACGGGATGCCGCAGGCGATTGCCGCCGCAGCTGCCGCCAAGGCAGGTGTGACGAATTCTTCGCCCGCAATTTTTGCCCTGCCGATCACGCCCACCCCAATCATTTCAAACGCGGTAAATCCTTCGGGGGTTTGGCGAATGTTCCTAACGGTAATATCGGCGCTGTCACTGACCGTCGAATAAGTGAGCAAATTTAGCCCGGCGAGCGCCGGCAGCGCAGTAAATTCATAATTTGTAACACAAAGGGCAAAGTTTCTTGCGCTGTCCGCCTGCTCCGCATCGCAAAGGAGTAACAACGTTAACTTATCGTTTTGTAAGAATTGGTTGCTGACAGCGGCGGCCACTTCGATCTCTCGGTCGCAAAAAACCAAAATTTTCTTCAATATAGAAATAGTATGCCCATTTTTATCGCTGACAGCAATCCGCTTTTTGGCATGAGAAAAACTTTCCATCATTATCATTCCTCTGTAAAAGGATATTGTTACGCAACCTCATTTGGCTCTATAAAACCAACCGTGACGACAGTGCCCGGTGCAACCTTTGTACCCTCGGCAATGCTCTGTGAATTGGAAATGGGGCTTGAGCTGGTCAGCGCGGCTCCTGTTATACTAATATTAATGCCCGCGTTCGCTGCCTCTTTGTTCGCCGTTGAAAGCGATAAGCCAACCAACTTTGGCACTGTCACTGTTTTACTCACGTTTGAATCATCGGTAAACAGAACCACCGTACCATTTTGCGGAATTGACTTGCCCGGCTCCGGCACCTGGGAAATTACCTTCGCACCGCTGCCATAAACTTTGGGTACAAGCTTCATTTTGCCAAGCGCTGCCTTTGCTTCAGCAATCGTTTTTCCGACAACATCCGGCGCTTTCATATCAAGTTTAGCAAGTTCGGCATCGGTATACTTACGCTCCACGCCCAGATACGGGAGGATTTCTTCCATTGTTTTCGCAAATACAGGTCCTGCAACCGCAGCACCGTAATAGCTGCTTCCGTGCGGCTCATCAAAAAATACAAGCATCGCGTATTGTGGGTCATCCGCTGGGGCAAACCCGCAGTACGATGCAATATACTGCATCTTGCCAGTTTTGTTGAATACATCGATTTTTTGTGATGTACCCGTTTTCCCACCCACACGGTAGCCCGGCAGATAGCCATTCTTTGCCGTACCGGTCGTTGCATTCTGCCGTAGAATTGCATCCATGCGTTTGGAAGTATCGCTCGATATGACCTGACGCTTCGGCGCAATATCAGCCGATTTGACAATATTGCCACCGTCATCAATAATCTGACTGACCACATGGGGCTGCACCAAATAGCCGCCGTTGGCTACTGCCGCAACCGCGGTGATCATTTGTATTGGCGTAATACTAAAGTTCTGCCCGAAAGACTCGGTTGCAAGTTCAACGGGATTTAACTGCGCGGCAGTGTAATAAATGCTGCGTGATTCGCCGGGCAAATCAATGCCGGTTTTGTTTGTAAGCCCGAACGCCGAAAAATACTTGAAAAAGCGGTCGGGTCCAAGCAATTGGCCTACCTGCATAAATACCACGTTGCTTGAGTTGCAGATTCCTTGTGCAAAAGTCAGGTGACCAAAGCCGCCGGGCTTCCAATCATGAAGTTTACTGCCACCGATGGTCAGGTACCATGGGCAGCTGAACCCCGTGTTCTCACTGACAAGTCCTTCTTCCATCGCAGCGGAACCCGTGACCATTTTAAAAACCGAACCGGGGTAATAGGTGTCGCTCACCGCTTTGTTTCTCCACTGCTTTTCTCTTGCAGTTTTTAAAGCGGCTGTTTTTGAGTCCCCGTCCTGCATACTGTTAATTTGGGCGGCTTCCGTGGGGTCGGCCACGGCAAACGGATTGTTTGGATCAAAATCGCCCTTGACGGCCATTCCCACAATCGCGCCGGTCTTCACATTCATAACAATTGCAGTAGCGCGGTTTCCGACCTTGTTGGTGACAACGCCTTCCGCAAGATTCTTTTCAAGAAAATGCTGTACAACCTCGTCTATGGTAAGCACAAGGCTGGAGCCGTTTTGTGCCTCAACCTTCTGTTCATATTGAAAGGGCATATCTGTACCGATTGCATTTTTAGCAGTCACAAGTTTGCCCGGAACTCCCGTCAGGTAGCTGTCATATTGTGCTTCCACCCCCGCGAGCCCCTGACTGTCCGTACCGGTAAAGCCCAAAACAGAAGCAGCGAACGAACCGTAAGGGTAATATCGTTTATAGTCCTCAATCAGACGGATTCCGCTGCCGATGTTGTTATCTGATTTAAACTTAAGAATTTGGTCCTTTACTTCGGTTTCGACCTTGCGTTTCAGTACATCATAATATGATTTCTTCGTACTTCGTTTTAAAATATCCGCTTTGTCCATACCGAGAATTTCTGAAAGTCCCGTAGCGATTTTATCGCGGTTCTTATCCTGTATATACGCCGGTTCAAGCACCACCATCCAAACCATGGCGCTTTTGGCAAGCGGCTTCATGTTACAGTCATAAATGGTACCGCGCTGCGCGCTGATGGAAGTGTCCTGCATCTGATTGTCAACCGCACGAGTATGCAGCTCCTCACCTTGAACAAGCTGAAGCCTGACAAGACTAAAAATAATCGCGCCAAAGCCAATTATAATAAGTACCAAAAGCACAAAAATAGTGCGGCGCCACATTCTGATTGTTGTACCCTTTGCCATCGCTGCTCCTCCAAATTAACTCTAATACTAATCTCCAATTAAAATGAATATCCCAATTGGAGAACACCCGGCTATGCCGTGTTTGTTTTGCTCTTAAAATAAGCACAAAGCCCGTCTCATGCAGAATCCAACGCGCTTCGCACTATAAAAACGAAAAATCACGTTTTTATAGGATTTGGGTATAAATATCATTTACAACGTGATGTTACAAAAATGAGAGTTAAGATTCGCTCTCAACTCTCCTTCTTGCATACTAAGCCAAACATCTCAATAAAATTGGGTAGTAATACTTATTTATCAATTATTTTGTTTATGACAATAAATGCATGATTGATTCCCACAGCGAAGTCAGGAAATTCGTGCCGGTATCTTTTTGGACAACTTGTGTTTTATCGCCCTTGGAAAGCGAAATCGATTCAACCTGATTCTGTTCGATTTTTTTCAGGCCGAGCTTCTCGGTTGCATAGTTTTCGACTGTTTCAAGTGAAAGCTGAGAATCGGACTTCATTTGAAGCTGTGTGTAAACGCTTGTGCTCTCATTGTAGCTTTTGGTCGCGGCGTTAAGCTTCTCGGTCAACTCGGTCAGTTGCACCTGTCCGTAAACCATGGTGCTGACAATACCAAGCATAACAGCCAGTACAAGGAAAGTGGATACCGCTTTCACGGGATTTACTTTTGTTCTGCGGTTTTGTTCCAGCTTTTTTTGCGGAAGCGCAATGATATTATCTTTTTTCTGCGGTGCTTCCTGCTGCTGATGTTTTGGTTCAAATAATGCAAAATCATAGGCCTCGCTGCTGTTCCGAGATGCCATATCGCTCACTCCCAATCTATCGTCATTATCTTTAAAATAAAATTTATAATTTAATACAGGTTCTCAGCCTTGCACTGCGGCTGCGCGGGTTCTGTTCCAGTTCCGCGTCGCTTGGTGCCAATCCCTTTTTAAAGAGAAGCTCGGCCTTTGGGGTTTTTCCACACACGCAGACCGGGAAATCCGGCGGACAGGTACAGCCTGTACACCACAAAGCCATGCGCTGTTTCACCATTCTATCCTCTAAAGAATGAAAAGTAATAATCGACAGCCGACCACCCGGCTTTAAAACTGAAAATGCTGCATCCAGCCCCTGAGAAAGCCTGTCGAGTTCACCGTTGACTTCAATGCGCAGCGCCTGAAAAGTTTTGCGCGCCGGGTGCCCCTGTGCCCGCCTTACGGCCGCCGGAACAGACGCTTTTATCACTTCAGCTAACTGGAGCGTCGTTTCAATGGGTTCCTGCTCGCGTGCTCTGACAATACCCTGTGCAATGCTGCGTGCATTTTTATCCTCGCCGTAACGGCTGATAATCTGTGCCAGCTGCTGCCATGTAAGGTCATTGACCAAATCCCTTGCGGAAACGCCTTGCTTGCTCATCCTCATGTCGAGGGGAGCATCATAGTGGTAGGAAAAACCGCGTTCGGGATTATCGAGCTGATAAGAGGAAACGCCGATATCAAGCAGTACGCCGTCGGCAGGAGCAAAGTTTAAGCTTGATGCTACCTCGGCCATTTCTGAAAAATTAGCACGATAAATAACAGAACACTTGTAATTCTTCAATCTTTCGGTCACTGCCTTAATTGCGTCCGGGTCCTGGTCAATTGAAAGCAGTCTGCCCGTTGTGAGCTGATCCGCGATCGCCTGTGAATGACCGCCGCCGCCGGCTGTGCCGTCGATGTAAATACCATCTGGCTGAATGTCGAGACTTTTGATTGTTTCGTCAAACAATACCGGCTTATGTTGAAATTTCATACTCATACTCCCGCCTATAGTTCGAGCATATCCATTGCGTCGGCAATGCTGTCTTCGGTAAGGGTGGAACTGAATTCACTCCAGTGCCCGGTATCCCAAATTTCAGCACGGCTTGACGCACCAATGAAGGTTACGTCTTTGGAAAGCTTTGCATGGTCGCGCAAAGACTGGGGAATGAGAATTCGACCCTGCTTGTCCGGTTCGACTTCCGCCGCTCCAGAAAAGAAAAAGCGCTGAAGGCCCCGCGCTTTAGAAATAGGCATTGCTTCCACTTTATCCTGAAGCCTTGTCCACTCCTGCAGTGAAAGCACAAAAAGGCATCCGTCCAGGCCCTTGGTGATATAAAAATGCTCGCCCAGGTCCTCACGGAACCTGACCGGAACAATCACCCGCCCTTTCGGGTCAATATTATGTTGGTACTCGCCGATCAACATAATGAGCCACATTGAGGGTAAAAGCGCAATGTGAAACCCACATCGTGCTACTTAGCCCCACCTTTCACCACTTGTGTTTTGATTATAGCGTATTTATTTTAAAAATGCAACCGTTATTTTTTGATTATGTCAACCGTTTTCGCCATTTTTTTCACATATAATCTTATATTGACGCAACAAAAAACGCGCCACAACATATTGTGGTGCGTTTCAAGAAATACTGTTAGATTTTTAAATTAATTTTGGCCGGATCGCTGAGAGGCTTTAATATTCTGTCTGGTCTGACGAAGCTCCGCCAAATTTGCAGCAAGTCCATCATCTGTACGCTTCATCAAATCATCTATGTAATCATTGGAAGCCTTTCGCATTTCACGGAACTTGACTTGAGACTGGCTCAGTAAATCGTTGGCCTTTAGCTGTGCCTGCTTTACGATTTCATCCTGATTCACCATTGCTTTGGCACGTTCCTCCGCCACACGGATAACCGTTTCAGCTTCACGTTTTGCATCGCTGATAATCTGAGTGCGGTCGGCGCAGATTGCCTTCGCCTGACGGATTTCCTGCGGAAGATTGACGCGGATTTCGTCAAGAATCTGTTTAAGCTCCTCGCCGTCCAAAACTGCACGACCCCGGCTGAGCGGAAGACTCCATGCCTTTTCGACCATCTGGTACAGCTCGTCTATTAGTTCTTCAACATTTAAATCACTCATTGCGTTTTACCCCCTGCACATAATCTTTCTTTGATATCCTCTAAAATACACTCAGGCACGAAATTTGAAATATCACCACCGAAGCCGGCGATCTGTTTTACGATACTTGAGCTTAAAAACATATTTTCCGCACTTGTGGTCAAAAACATGGTTTCAAGGTTCGGGTTCAGCACTTTATTGGTAAGCGCCATTTGGAACTCGTACTCAAAGTCTGACAAAGCACGCAGACCCTTTACAATTGCGGTTACGTTGCGTTCCCGGGCATATTCAGCCAAAAGTCCGTCAAAACCCACGACTTCAACATCGTCCATCCCTTTGGTACATCTCTTTAAAAGTTCAATACGCTCGTCCACAGTAAACAGCGTATGCTTTTCAGGATTAACAAGTACCGCTACAATCGTTTTGTCAAACACTTTTCGCGACCTGTTGATGATGTCCAGGTGGCCTAAGGTAACCGGGTCAAAGCTGCCGGGGCAAATTGCAATCTTCATATTTCGGTCACGTCCTTATGTCTGTATAGTGTTAATACAATTTTCCCATAGCGGTAGGAACGGACACGGATAAAATCCCCCGCGGTTTCAGGCATCTCTTCATCACTCGGGTTTTCACAGACAATCGTGCCACCCTTGTTCATAGCGTTGGCAGTCATCGGCAGCGCCCGCTGCAATATGCCTGTACGGTAAGGCGGATCCAAAAACGCCAAATCAAAAGGTTCTCTGTTCTCCACTAAAAACATTGAAAAGTCCATCTTCTTGACAAGCGCACGCTCTGTAAAGCCCGTATGCTCCAAATTTGCCTGCACAATGGCAACGGAGTCCTTGCTTGCGTCCACGAATACAGCTTGTCTTGCTCCTCGGCTTAATGACTCGATTCCCAGCTGGCCGGAACCCGCGAAAAGATCAAGTACGCGGCGCCCCTCAATTTGAAACTGAAGGGCGCTGAACAACGCTTCCTTTACCCGTTCCGGTGTAGGACGAACGCTTTCTCCCTTTTGTGTGTTCAGCCGTTTGCCTCGTGCCAGGCCGGTTATCACTCTCATATATAAACTCCTTAAAATACAAAATAAATTACTTATCTTGGTTATTATCCCATTATAATGCCGTCGTGTCAACTTCTTTCAGTATTTTCCCCATTGGTGTGAAAATAATCATAGACACGCTGCGCGGAAGGTTTTGTCATGCCCGGCGCACCGGCCAATTCCACCAAATCCGCATTTTTGATTGCAGAAATGGTTTTAAAATGCTTCAACAGTGCTTTAGCTCTTGTTTGCCCAACACCTTCAATGGAAGTGAGGGTGGAAGATATCGTTGTTTTTTTACGGACTTGACGGTGATATCCGATTGCAAAGCGATGCACCTCGTCCTGAATGGTTGAAACGAGCGTGAACGCGCTGCGATTGGAATTGATGGCGATTTCTCCGCCGTCCACTGCAATGGCTCTTGTGCGGTGCTTATCATCCTTGACCATACCGAACAGCGGGATTTTCAGCCCCGCAGCTTCTAAAACAGGCCGAATTGCACCGACATGGCCCTTACCGCCGTCGAGCAGAATCAAATCGGGGAGTCTGCCAAATCCATCCGTAATCTTCTTCTCCTGCGCGTCAAAATATTCATGAAAACGGCGTTCGATTACCTCCTGCATGGAGGCATAATCATCCTGCCCTTCAACGGTTTTTATTTTGAATTTACGGTAGGCAGATTTTAACGGCCTGCCGTTCTCAAACACAACCATCCCCGCAACATTGTCACCACCCGCGAGATTTGAGATATCGTAGGACTCGATGTAAGCCGGGGGCTGTTCCATACCCAATAACCGGCCAAGTTCATCCAGTGCGGAAGCTTCCCGTCCGGTGCGGTTCGTGGCTTGTGCAAGCTGCTCGGCTGCATTGTTGCGGCACATTTCCACAAGCTGCGCCTGCTCGCCTTTTTGCGGCACGGAAACAACCACTTTCTTGCCCGCCTTTTGAGTCAGCCATTCTCCCAAAAGTTCAGAGTCCTCCACCGCACCGTCCAGACAGACGCGGGGCGGAATCCGGTCGCGCATGGAATAGTAGCGTTCCAAGAACTCACTGCGAGCGGTCTTAGGATTGCCCGTTTCGCCCATTAAAAAGGTTTCCCGGTCACAAAGGCGGCCGTTCATAAAGCGAAAAACCTCAAAGCAGCTTGTTTCTGCACCCTGTGCCAGCGCGATGATATCCTGTTCCGGTACGCGCGCCGCAACCACTTTCTGGCGGTCGCTCATGCGTTTAATCGCCGTGAGTCGGTCCCTGATTCTAGCGGCACGCTCAAACTCGAGCGCATCGGCAGCGGCGTTCATTTTTTTTGTCATTTCGCGTACGGACTCAGCACTTCCGCCGCGCAAAAATTCAACTGCCTCACCGACATATTCGTTATACTCGGCCTCGCCCATTTTACCTCTGCACGGGGCACAGCACTGCTTGATGTAATAATTCAGGCACGGTCTTGCCTTACCGATATCCTGCGGAAACCTGCGTGTACAGGTGGGCAGCTTAAATATCTTAAGTGCCTCGTTCACAGATTCCTTGGTTGCCCACGAGCTGACATACGGGCCTATATAATTTGCCCCATCATCCAAAAGCTGCTTCGCTTCGGAAATCCGCGGCCAAGGCCCCGCCGTAATTTTTATATAATGATAGCCCTTGTCATCCTTTAACAAGATATTATACTTCGGCGTGTGCTGCTTAATCAGGCTGCACTCGAGTACAAGAGCCTCAAACTCGCTGTCGGTCAAAATGTATTCAAAATATTCCACATTGCTGACCATGCGGCGGACCTTGTCATCGTGGTTCTTTTCCGAACCGAAATACTGGCTGACGCGGTTTTTGAGCGCCTTGGCCTTGCCGATATAGATAATCTTACCCGATTTATCGTGCATGATATACACGCCCGGGTTGAGCGGAAGGCGCATGGCGCGGCTTCGCAGCTCTTTAATATGCTTTTCCTGCTCTGTCATGGTACCCTCCTAAAAATTAAATAATAAATACAAAAAAAGCACCGCCGATAAAGCGGTGCTAATTGTCAGAACAACTTACTCGGCAAAGCCTGACTCAACCAGTTCTACAAGACTGTTGACTGCTTCTTCTTCGTCGGTACCGTCCGCAATAATACGGATTGATGTTCCACCGACAATTCCAAGCGACAAAACGCCCAGAAGACTTTTCGCATTGACACGTCTCTCTTCTTTTTCTACCCAAATAGACGATTTGTACTCATTCGCCTTTTGAATAAAAAAGGTTGCCGGACGCGCGTGAAGACCAACCTGATTTTGTACCAATACTTCTTTAACACACATTCTAATACACTCCTATAAAGAAAAATAAATTCCGTAAAATGATTAAAATAAACTATCAATTCATTGTAAGTCATGTTTATGATTAAAGCTATTATATCACATTTAAGCATGTCGTCAACAAAATAAAAAAAGTTTGGATTGATGACTGAATGATGGTTGTTATGTTCGGTCTCTATTTGTGCAATATGCCGTAATTGTTGAAAACTTTTGTTTTCTCTGCCATACTACGTGCTCACAAACTGTCGCATATACATAAAATGAGACGGCTCAGATTTCGTTGTTTTTCGCTGAATTTTGTAATTTGGTTAAAAATTCCTTGTCTTTTTTTGTTAAATCCGCTGTTTTCAGCATGTCGGGCCGTTTCTCCGCAGTGCGCAAAAGAGACTGTTCTCTGCGCCATTTTTGCACATTTTGATGGTGCCCGGTCATCAGCTCATCCGGCACCTTTCGACCCCGCCAAACTGCCGGTCGGGTGTACTGGGGATACTCCAAAAGGGAATTGAAATGACTTTCCTCCTGAAAGCACTCATCGTCGGAAAGCACGCCGTCGATCATGCGGCAGACCGAATCAGCCACTACAAGAGCGGGAAGTTCGCCGCCGGTAAGAACATAATCCCCAATCGAAATCTCTTCATCTATATATTCATCAATAATGCGTTCGTCAATTCCCTCGTAATGACCACACAAAAACGCGATATTTTCATATTTTGCCAATTCTTTTACGCGTTGCTGTGTAAGCGTTTTGCCTTGTGGGGACATATAAATCAAATGCGGTTTTTCGCCCAGCTGATCAATCAAATCGTCTATGCACAGGGCAATGGGTTCCGCCTTCAGCAGCATACCCATTCCGCCGCCGAAAGGAGAATCGTCAACTCTGTTATGCTTATCATATGCAAAATCACGAATCTGGTGGCAGCAAATCTGCACCGCACCCTTTTTACGCGCACGGCCAATGATGCTTTCGGACAGGACTGTTTCGCACATTTCCGGAAAAAGCGTGAGCAAATCAATCCGCATCGTCAAAAATCCCCCTCATTGGGCGTATCTGCATTTTACTATTTGTAGTATTTACGTCTATTATAACGTCAGGTATCGCCGGAATCAGATAATTCTTCTTATCTTCCGACGTTATTTGATAAACATCGTTCGCCCCGGTGCGCATAATTTCGGTCAGCGTACCATAATAAATGCAGGTATCAACATCAAAGACATCCATCCCGATTAAGTCCTGCATAAAGTAGCGACCCTCTTCCAGCTTTGCGTCGTTGCGGTCAATATAGATTATTTTACCGCGCAGAATATCCCCTTGTTCAATGGTGTCGATTCCCTTAAGCTTTAAAAGAAGCTGCGTTTTATGAATGCGGGAAGAAACGACCTCCAGCTTTTCGGCCCCTTTATTCCAGTACAAGGTCTTAAACTCGTCCAAAAAATCGGCCGAATCGCACCACGGGTCAATGCGCAATTCGCCCTGCAAGCCATGGGTTCCAACGATTTTACCCGCTTCTAAAAATTGATCCAGCATGGTATCCTCCTATATGAATCCGCCGAAGCGGTTTATTAGCAAAAGGGGGGCAGACGCACAACGTCTGTCCCCTAAGTCCGCAATTAATCGATCTCGACTGAAATCTTGCCGTTGTTGCGGGTAGCTGCGGCACGCATGACAATGCGGATTGCCTTGGCAATGCGTCCCTGCTTACCGATTACTCTGCCCATATCATTTTCGTCAACATGCAGATGATAAACAACGGTTCCTTCTTCGTTCGGCTCATCGACATCCACTTTAACGGCAGATGGTTCTTCGACAAGGCCCTGTGCAATCGCAATTAGCAGCTCTTTCATGGTAATCCTCCGCTATTACAGTACGCCGTGGCTCTTAAACAGAGCTTTAACGGTGTCTGTCGGCTGTGCGCCGTTGGAAATCCATTTCTTTGCCTTTTCAGCGTCTACTTTCACAACAGAAGGTTCCTCCATTGGATTGTAATAACCGATTTCCTCAATGAAACGGCCGTCGCGTGGGAAGCGGGAATCTGCAACAACTATACGATAGAAAGGAGCCTTCTTTGCGCCCATTCTGCGTAATCTGATCTTTACTGACATAATGTTTCACCTCCAAGAATTGATAAAATATCTTCACCAACAGGGAATACCTGATTGGATGAATTCAAATGATTAAAACGGCATACCCATACCGGAGAAACGGCGCTTTCCGCCTTTGCCCTTCAGCTGCTTCATCATCTTCTGGGTTTGTTCCAACTGTTTGAGCAGACGATTTACGTCCTCAACCTTCATACCGCTGCCCGCCGCCATGCGCCTTTTGCGTGAAGGATTGATCAGGGCAGGCTTACTGCGCTCTTCCGGTGTCATGGAAAGAATAATCGCAGCCACACGGTCCATTTGACGGTCGTCAATATCGACATCCTTTAACTGTTTGTCCATCCCCGGTATTTTGGATATCACATTTTTCAGCGGCCCCATCTTTTTGACCTGGTTGAGCTGGTCGAGCATATCGTTGAAGTCAAGCTTGTTCTGCATCAGCTTCTGCGCCGTTTGTTCGGCGGAATGCTGATCCAATTTACTCTGCGCATCCTCAATGAGCGTCAGGACATCGCCCATGCCCAGAATACGCGAGGCCATGCGGTCGGGATGGAAGACTTCAAGATCTTCCAGTTTTTCACCGGTACCGGCAAATTTAATCGGCTTACCGGTAACAGCACGAACGGAAAGCGCCGCGCCGCCGCGGGTGTCGCCGTCAAGCTTGGTAAGAATTACGCCCGTAATAGAGAGCAGTTCATCAAAAGTTTTTGCAACATTAACGGCTTCCTGACCGGTCATAGAGTCAACCACAAGTAAAATCTCGTGGGGAGCAATCACTGTTTTGATGTTTTTGAGTTCATCCATCAACACTTCGTCAATTTGCAGACGACCGGCGGTATCTATCAGCACCATGTCGTTGCCGTAGTCCTTCGCGTGGGCGATGGCGGCTTTGCAAATTTTGATTGGATCTTCTTTTCCCATTTCAAAAACAGGAACACCCGCTTTTTCACCTACAACCTGAAGCTGTTTAATAGCGGCAGGGCGGTAAATGTCGCAGGCGACGAGGAGCGGACGATGCCCTTTGTTTTTCAGCATCAGCGCGAGCTTTCCGGCGTGGGTCGTTTTACCGGCGCCTTGCAGGCCACAAAGCAAAATTATGGTCGGTGGAGAAGAAGGACTTACAATTTTGGAGTCGCTTCCGCCCATCAGACCGGTCAATTCTTCGTTTACGATTTTAATAACCATCTGTGCCGGGGTAAGACTTTCCATTACCGCGGCGCCAACGGCGCGTTCACTTACTTTATTGGTAAAATCCTTTGCCACCTTGTAGTTGACGTCCGCTTCAAGCAAGGCAAGACGAACCTCGCGCATCGCTTCTTTTACGTCTGCTTCATTTAATTTTCCTTTAGACTTCAAGCGTTTAAATGCGGCGCCTAATTTATCGGCAAGGCCTTCAAATGCCAATACAATCCCTCCTTCTTATTCGCAGAGCTTTTGTGTAAGATCGAGGATGACTTTGACATTATCCTCAAGCTCATGGGAATAAATAAAATGGTCGTTATAATCCTTGATTTGAGCCGCGGCAGAGCTGATTTGCTCAAGACCGTCCATCATTTCACGGAAACGGCGGGCAAGTCCCAAACGTTCCTCCATTTCGAGAAGCTGGAACTCGGCGCGCTTTATGGAATCGCGCACACCCTGACGGGTAATGCCCTGATTATCTGCTATTTCGGAGAGAGATAAATCATCGTTATAGTAATACTCGATTACTTCGCGCTGTTTATCGGTGAGCATATCGCCGTAAAAATCAAGCAAAAGCGATATTTCCAAATTTTTCGCCACTGAACACCCCTCCATCTAACGTGTAAAGTAATTCGCTTTACAGTTATGAATTATACAATAAAACGCGGCGCTTGTCAATAGGTAAAACCCATTTTTCACGCCGCATTTCTCTCCCATAAAATCAGCTTAGTAATCCGATGTACGACTTTAAATTCTGCTCAATATAAGTTTTTAATTTGTCAATATTACCGGAAACGCCCACCACAAAGTTTTGATTGGCAACCGTAAGGCTGCTGATGTCTGCCCCGACCATATTTTCTAAAACGTAGGTATTTAACAGGTCTGCATTTACGTGCAAAACATTGCCGTCCACGCCGACTTCTTTGGGCAATACCGTTTTACCGTAGGAGAGCACCCACGCGGGATTAACAGGCAGACGGCCTATCTTCATCGAATTTACCGTTGCGCTAATCTGTTTTTCTGCAGCGGGAGCAACCGTCAAATTAGCGCTTACCCCGAACCGTATTCCTTTGTAGTCCACCGGCACATATGCGTCGACCGTGTTGTCACCGTTGATGGTAAAACGTACGCCTTTTATCTTTGTTTGTGTTTCTTTCGCAATCTTCGCTTCTAAAATCGCATTCATCTCTTCGGAGGAAAGCTGCGCAGGTGCTCCTGTAACAGCAGCTTTGACAAGCTTTGCGACTCCTGTGTCCGTCTTTGCTCCCGTGGCAATGGGTTGATTCGGATCGTTCAGTATTAAGGCAAACAGAATTCCAATGATCATCAGCAATAAAACCACAAAGGATGCAATAAAAATCAGCGGTTTTTTACCGCGCTTTTGGGCTGCCTGTTTCATAGAAATCATTCCTCCTTCTGCTTTTGACTGCGCTCTGTTTATTTTAATTCTACAACTGTTACGCCTGATTCGCCCTCGCCGTAAACACCCAGACGGTAGCTTTTGACGCTCGGGTGGCGCTTCAGATGCTGCTGTACTGCGGTGCGCAGCGCGCCCGTACCTTTGCCGTGAATAATGGTAAGCTGCTCAATCCCGCTGAGCAGTGCCGAGTCGATAAACTGGTCGACGTTCATGATGGCCTCGTCGGCCATTTGCCCGCGCAGGTCAAGCTCCGTGACCACCTTTGCCTGCGCCCTGCCGGTCACGTTTCGAGTGACGGTGCGGCGGGGTGCTTTGACCGGTTTTTCCTGTACCAAACGCAGATTGGAAAGTGGTACGCGTGTTTGGATGATTCCTGCCTGAACCAACACATTTTTGCCGCTGCCTTCCGGCAGTTGCAGCACGGTGGCTTTTTTATCAATATCATAGAGTAAAACCGTGTCACCGACCTTAAGCGGCCGCGGCAGCACATACTCGCCCTGCTCCTCTTTTTGATGAATGGGGTCGGCGGTTTCCTCCAGAGAACGTAAACCGGCTTTCAGTTTTGCTTTTTGTTCGGCAGAAAGTGTCTTGTTATGCTGCCTTTTCAGTTCATCCATCTCATTTAAAAGAGCGTCAATCTGGCCGCGCGTGCGTGCAACCAACTCAGCCGCCTGGTGGCGCGCCTTTTCAATCTCCTTGTCGGCTTCGGCCTGTATACTGTCACGAATCGCCTGTGCGTCCTTTTGGGCGCGCGCGGCTTCAACATGGGCCTGCTCAGCCCCGGTGCGCTCTGCCTCCAAACTTTGGCGGCTGTTCTCAAGACTTTGCACAACATCCTCAAAGCGTGTGTTTTCGCTGGAAACAAGCTCCTTTGCGCGTTCAACAACAGTGCTGTCCAAGCCCAAGCGCAAAGAAATCGCAAACGCATTGGAACGCCCCGGCACGCCGACTAACAGGCGGTAAGTCGGGCGCAAAGTCGTAACATCAAATTCGCAGCACGCGTTTTCCACCCCTTGCGTCTGTAAGGCATAGGCCTTTAATTCGGCGTAATGCGTTGTGGCTGCAATTCTGGCGCCTTTTGCGCGCAGCGCTTCCAGAATTGCCATTGCGAGTGCGGCGCCCTCAACCGGATCGGTTCCCGCGCCAAGTTCATCCAGAAGGATCAAACTGCTTTCATCCGCCTGTTCAATAATTCTGATAATATTAGTCATATGCGCCGAGAAGGTGGACAATGACTGTTCAATGCTCTGTTCATCGCCAACATCGGCTAAAACTTTATTAAATATGGAGATTTCACTGTTTTCGGAGACCGGAAGCAACAGTCCGCACATTGCCATCAGCGTTAAAAGACCGACGGTTTTGAGCGAGACCGTTTTACCTCCCGTATTCGGTCCGGTGATAACGAGCGTATCAAAACGGATACCGAGTTCAATATCGGTCGGCACAACCTGATCGGCACGAATAAGCGGATGCCGCGCTTTTTTCAGCAATATCCTATGCTTATCATTGACAATCGGCATGCTCGCTTTCATTTTATAACCCATATTTGCCTTGGCAAAAATCAAATTCAGTTCCACCGCGGCCTGATATCCGCTGATGGTACCGCTGGAAAAGTTGCCGGTTTCAGCCGAAAGCTCTGCAAGAATCCGTTCAATTTCAGCTTGCTCCTGCGATTGAAGCACCTTAACCTGATTATTGGCCTCAACCACTCCCATCGGTTCCACAAACACAGTTGCGCCGCTGGAAGAGGTGTCATGCACAAGACCGGCAATTTCACCCCTGCACTCCGCTTTAACAGGTACGACGAAACGACCGCCGCGCAGCGTAACAATGGGGTCCTGCAAATATTTTTGATAAACCGAGGAATGAATCATTTTGTCAAGCTGTTCCCGCACACGGGAAGATGCGGAGCGGATTTTACGCCGGATAGCGGCGAGCTGAGGTGAAGCGCTGTCCGCCATTTCCTCTTCGGAAAGAATCGCGTTGTAAATCCGGTCTTCCAAGTATTTATTCGGCATCAACGAATCAAAGCGCCAATCGAGGCAGCTTTGCACGCCCGCGCTTTTTGCGCGCCACTCAACAATACCGCGCAAGGTGCGCAGCACGCCGGCAATCCGCAAAAGCTCAGCCATATTAAGCGTTCCGCCTGCCTCGGCGCGGCGAAGCGAGTTGGTAACGTTTTTCAAACCGCCAAAAGACGGTGCGCCAAAACGTGCAAGGAGCGTGTGCGCTTCATCGGTATCCGTCAGAATCCGCTGTACCTCGTTCAGCGAAGTGGAGGGAGTAAGCTGCAGTGCAAGCTCGGCCGCGTCGTCACAGGCGGTCTCAGCGGCAAGCAGCTTTAATATCTTGTCAAGCTCAAGCGCCCGATAATGTTTTTTATTTTCTTCCATAAACATAAATAATATCCTTTCTTAGGGTACAGGCAAATCGGAGAATGATATAAATTGCGCGTATATCCTCCGTATTGCGGCTTTATCGTCCATGTGCATTTGCATTTTATATTTCGGTTCTTCCATGTTACATCTGGGAATGAGCAAGCGTAATTACCACAATCTCAGGGCAATTCAAAATTCGTATTCCAAACGTTCCGCTGCCAAGTCCGCGGCTTACGAGCATTTTTTTGCCGCTATACTCATAGATTCCGGCGCTGTACTGTGGAAAAAATTCCCGTTCAGGGGAAAGCAGTCCGCCCGCAAACGGAAGTCGAATCATCCCGCCGTGGATATGGCCGCAAAGGGTCAAATCAGCGCCCCATTCGGCGTAAGCGACAAAGCAGAGCGGGTTATGGGTTAGCAGAATTCCATACTGTGCGCTGTTATATTGACCCATCGCCCGTTCCATTTCCTGCTCGCCAAACGGCGTGGCGGGCGCCGACCATAACTTAGACTGCTTATAGTATTTGAGGGGAAGCGACATGCCGTAAAGAGTTATCTTTTGGTCTTCTTTACAAATCTCAACGTCCTCATTCTCCATCACATGGACGCCTATCGCGGTGAGCCTTGCCAAAAACAGTTTTAATTCATGAGGCTTCATATCCTGCTCATGATTACCAATCACATAATAACACGGATACTCTTTTGCAAGCGTTTCCGCCAACTGAAAGAACACAGTGTGATTGGAATCCGAACGGCTGATCATATCCCCGGTCATCACAAGTAAATCCGGCCGCACCGCGTCCATTTTCCGAATCAGCCGCACATTATCGTGTCCAAAGCGTTTGCTGTGCAAATCGGAAAGCTGCATAATTTTAAAATTTTGAAAGGCAGTAGGAATTTTTCGGACACGATTGAATAATTTGAGACTTGCAGCAAATGATTCTCGATAAAAGCGGCCGAAACTGCCCCGGCAGCTTTGACTAAAAATTTGTGCAAAAAGGTTTTGTTTCTTTTTTTCTCCATGTTTCCTCCCTGACAGAAACCCGGCAGGTATTATATAAATACAAATTGAATTAAAAGCATATACAGAACAGTCCCGCCGCCAATGCTTAAAAGTGTGTTGTGCCTCCACTTATGAAGCAGGACTACCGCTGCGACAGAAATCAATTCCGGTATACCAAAAGGTGCCGAAACATTTTTTAAGCAATAGATAATCAGCATGCCAATGACCGCACAGGGCAGCACTCTGCCAAGATAGCGTATGTACTTCGGTGTTTCCTTATTCTGAGGGAACAGCAAAAACGGCAGTGCACGGGTGAACACGGTGGTGAGTGCAATGGCAAAAACCATAATAAGCGATTGCCCTGTTGTTAAAGTCATCCGTTCTCGACCTCCCCCATCGGTTTTTTCAGAAAGGTAAGAGCAAGAACAATGAGCGCCATGGAGGGCAAAATGAAATTCGACGGTCCGAACGCCATCAGGCACAAAGCGGAAGTGCCCAGCCCAATCAGCGCAGGAATATGGTTTTTATTCTCTTCCCACTGGTTCACAAAAATAACGGTGAATAGGGCAGTCATTACAAAATCGATCCCTTTTGTGTTGAATGAAACAAGCGAGCCGATAATGCCGCCCGCCGCGGAACCGATCACCCAGTAAATTTGGTCTAAAAGGGAAACAAAAAACAAGAAGCGGTTTTTGTCCACTCCCTCCGGCACTTTGGCACTACACAAAAGCGAAAATGTCTCGTCTGTGAGCGAGAATATCATATAGGGTTTCTTTTTACCCATATCCTTCAACTTCGTCAGCATAGAAATACCGTAAAAAGCATGTCTTGCATTCACCATCAACGTCATCAACACCGCCTGAAGCGGCAGGAACGGGCCGGTTAAGATGCCAATCGCTACAAACTGCATGGAGCCGGCGTAAATAAATACGCTCATCAGTACTGCCCAGCCCCAATGGTAACCTTTACTGCTCAGGAGAATTCCGAAAGCGGCGCCTAAAAAAAGGTAGCCGAGCATCACCGGAATGGTGTGCGGAAGCGCTGCCCGCAGGGCACTTTTTTGTTTCAAGGGATTTTCCTCGCAATCCTTATGTTTTCATCTGCCGGTAAAAATCAAGTGTGTTAAAACTGCGCTCCAATGTGGTTAAAACATATAGCTCGCTCGCACTCGAAAGTTCCTTCAGTCCTTGCGGAGACAGGCTGAAAGAAAACAGTTTTTCAAAGTCGGCATAAATCGTATGGCGCAGACCGGTCATTGCGCCGCGGCTCAATTTCACCATTGGCTCAGCAGAGGGTTGAAAACAATCCCCGCAATAAATCAAGCCTCTTCGGGGCAAAAAATACATTTCATCGGCTTCGTAGCAGGAACAGCCGGCACAGCAGACCAAGTCGGGCATATAGCCCGCGAGTGAAAGCATCCGCATCTCCACAATTGCTTTAATCAGCAAATTGGGCTTTATACCCTTGCACAGAAAGTGAAATGCATTCAGAATTAAACGCAAAAAATCCCCGGCCTCGGCTTCTTGTGGAGCAAGCGCACCCGCAAGCTCGCAAAAATATTGGGCAAGGGAAAGGCGCTCAATATCCCGCCGGAGGTCAAAAAAGACTTCAATGGATTGAGC
>Ga0183100_1000705_pt1 | contig 22453 bp, 21 predicted proteins | sample Biomet2_FD_127789 | JGI IMG/M metagenome (GOLD analysis project Ga0183100, IMG submission 127789) | Microbial communities from bioreactor (seeded with anoxic lake sediment) at LBNL, California, USA - Biofuel metagenome 2 | ecosystem: Engineered > Bioreactor > Anaerobic > Unclassified ...
AGGGACGCCGAGGTCGATCAGCTCGTACTGACGCACATATCCAATCGCTACGACGACGCCTTGGGGCTGGAGGAAGAGGCCAGAGAGGTGTTCCCCCACGTCCTCGCGGCCTCCGACCGCATGGCGATCCTCGTGCCGGTGCTCACGGCCCCACTGCCCCTCCCCCGGCCGGCGATCCTCAGGGCCGCAGAGCCAAGGGCCAACGGCACGGCGGCCAGGACGATGGTGACCGCCAGCGTCGGCTCCGCCCCGGTCTGGGATAGGGACCAGAGCATCTGGTAGATGAGGGAGACGCCCGAGGCCACCATCAGCAGGCCGGCGGCGGTGGCCAGGACCCAGAGCACGTCCAAGGGCCGCGGGCGGCGGGGGAATGCGAGCATGGCAGCCAGGCCGATGGCGATGGCCGCGGCGGGGGCCAAGAGCACCGCGGGCGGGCTCTGCCCCTCCCACAGGTAGATGGATAGGGCGCTGAACGGCACCAGTACCCATTCCTCGGCGGTGAAGCTCTCCCGCAGGCCGACCGCCAGACCATAGCTGCCCTCGGTCGCTTCGTCGTACACCGCCAGGTAGTAGTCGCCGTCCTGAGGGGCCTCCAGCGACACATTGCTCAGCTCGTGGAAGGCGCTGGGGGAGAACGGCTCGTACTCCATGCCGGGGGGCAGGCTCCTGGCGATGACCTCGACCCCCGCCCCGGTGGGCACCTCGACGAACGATGGCGGTGTCCCGTTCCCCTCGATTCCGGGGCCCATGAGCGCCATCGACGGCAGGAACCCCTTGTCAGTGGAGTACCGGGGAGCGATCAGCGACACGGTGATGTTCTCCCCCTGCCTCATCCTGAGCAGGTAGTAGTGGGCCTCCCCTCCCTCATGGAGGTGCGAATAGATGGCCCAGGACTTGGTGGGGTCCTTCACCTCGGTGGCCTTTTCCAGACTACCTCCGCCCTCGGGGAACTCCGGGGCGTGGGCCTCGGCAGGGAGGGCCAAGGCGACCAAGACCACCAGCAGGACGATGGCGACGGCCGGACCGCGGTTCATCCAAGTGCCATTCGAGCCACCCGCTGATGAAGCCTTCCCCTAAGGCATGCGGTCGGCCGGGGCAGCGGCGGGACCGTCCTCAGATCCAGTCCGTATCGCCCAGCACGAGGTGGCACTTCACCCCGCTCTGGAGGGCGGGGGCCAGCTGCGCGCTGTTCTCCGCGAGGCGGTACAGGAGCTTCATTCCCCGCTCTCCCTGGCCTGGAGGGCTGAGATGGAAGCCCGCCCGGTCGAGGTGCGGGAGGTAGGGATGGTCGGTAGGGAGCCACATCTGCAGAACGTTGGAGCCTTCCTCCTTGCACACCTTCGCTCCCTCCTGGATCAGGGCGCTGATCGCATTCCCGTCGCCAGGCTCGGCGACCAGGTCGGCGATGTCCATGTATACGTGGCCCTCCACGGCGTACGGCCTGAGGACCATGAAGCCCACGGTGGAGCCGCCCCTGTGGACGAACAGCACTCTGAAATGCCCTCCTCGCGGCTCGCTGTACCTCCACCTCAGGTAGTCCATGTCCCTGCGGAGAACGAAGGTGAAGGCGGCCTGGAAGCGCTTGACCAGGGCTTCCGTGTCGTCGGGAAAGGTCGAGCTCTCGAGCACCTCGAGCGCCGGGTCGTCCCTGCTCCGGTTGCCCTTGAACGCCCTGATGCCGGCGTAGGCGATCTTCTTGACCCCTCCGAACCGGACGTTCTCGAAGAACCCGTCGGGATTGGCGATGAGCTCGTACCGCCCCATCTGAACGGGCAGGTCGGTGAACCCGGCCTTCCGGACGACCTTCTCCCCAGGCACCGAGGGAAAGGCGAACTCGATCTCCATCCCCTTCTCCCCGTTCAACTGATGCAGGAGGGGCACGGCATGCTCCATGAGGCCTCTCCCCCGCATGTCCTCGCGAGTGAGCAGATCGGAATACTGGGCTCCGTGGTGCGTCGCTCCGTTGATCACCAGGTCGGTGGGCAGGCTGGCGGCGTGGGCGCAGACCCTGCCGTCGCTAACGGCGACGACCTCGTTGGTGAAGCCCCGGGGGTTGAGAGCGTACCTCCATTTCCAGAACTCCAGAGTGCTACCTTGGTGTACGAAGCCGGGCCATGGCATGGCTCCGGTCATGAGGTCAGTGATGCCCTGGGCATCGCCTTCGTCCGCTGCTCTTATCATGGGTTCCGTCATGAGCCGTTCCCCTCCCTGGGAGGTACCCGTACCACGCCCCGCTCCCTATAAGATGATTGTCCGCGTCCCACGAAAGGCAGAGCGTCGCCGAAGGTCCGGGGTGATCGGCGCACGTCCGTGCTCCAGGACGATGTTATACAAAATGGAAAGGAGAGGGCGAAGATGGCCTTTTGATGCTCTTGGACCGATGACCACTTCGATACTATTATACCTCGGACTACTGTTTTTATAAAAAAATGGGGTTCACACCATGGCGGACATACGTCAGAGAGTGCAGGAGGAACAGGGCGTACTGAAAAAGATCCAGATGTTTGTCCCGGGATTCCGGGGCTACCGTCAGAGGGAGGACCTCAGGGACGCCGACCGCATGCTACGGGACCAGCTGGCCAAGAAGCTCTCGCTCCAGCGGAAGCAGGTGGAGGGGGCCCGCCGGTTGGTGGTGAACGCCTACGGCTCCAAGGAGCTTGAGCTCATGGGCGGGGTGATCAGCACCTACAAGAAGGTGGAGGGCCTGGTCTCCCACTCCTCGCCTGGCTATTCCGGCATATCTGCCGATATCCAGTTCAAGCAGGACGAGATCTTCCGCCTTTACGATTACGATGCCTCGATGATCGACGGGCTTGCCTCCATGCAGCAGGCCATCGACCAGATGAAGGCGGCCCTGACCGCCCAGGACGGTCCGCGGGCCCAGGCGGAGATCGATCAGCTCCGCGCGCTCATCGACAACTTCGAGGAGCAGTTCAAGCGTCGCATCAACGTCATACAGGGAACGGAGGCCTAAAGATGGCAAAGGTAACGGACCCCAGCAGGGGTGGGGCGCTGAAGGACAGTCTCATCGGCTCGGCCACCTTCAGCTGGGATGATATCGAGAAGCGCAACAACGTCATGTACCGCGTTCCGCGGCTGATCCGGTTCAACGACAACATCGTGGTGAGGGAGGACGAGTTCGCGGTGTTCTACCGTGATGGCAAGGCCCTCACCTACTTCGACCGCCCCGACCGTTATGCCCTCACCGACATCAACGCTCCCATCGTGGGCACGATCGTCAAGGCCCTCTCTGGTGTGGTCCAGCAGGCCGAGGTCGTGTACCTGCAGAAGCGGGCCTTCGACGGAAAGTTCGGCTCCAAGCAGCCGTACCAGTTCCGGGACAAGGACTTCGGGGTCGTCAACCTGAGGGTGTTCGGGGAGTTCCGTTACAAGGTGGGACAGCCGGAGAACTTCGTCAACCAGTTCGTCGGTACCCTGAACTTCGCCACCTCCGCTGAGGTGGAAGAGCGCATCAAGGAACAGATGGTCGTCCTCATCTACAGCGTGGTGGGCGAGCTGAAGAACCAGGGCATGGGAGTGGCCGACCTGGCCTCCAGCCTGATGAACATCGAGCAGGGCGTGCTGGAGAAGGCCAAGGACCACTTCGGCCTCTACGGCATCCTGATCGACAAGGTCTCCGGACTTTACATATCCCTGCCCGACGAAGTGCAGAAGGCGGTGGACACCCGCGCCTCCATGCAGGTGCTGGGCACGAACTATATGGGCTACCAGACCGGGCAGGCCATGCGCGAGGCGGCCCAGAACCCCTCGGGCGGCGCCGCCGGCGTCGGTGTCGGCGTCGGGGCCGGAATAGGCATGGGCTACACCATGGTCGACCAGATGAGACAGCAGCCGGCCACGGGTCAGCAGCAACAGGCTGGTGGGGCGGTACCGTTCGGCAACACCATCAAGTGCCCGAAATGCGGGGCGATGAACCCTCCGACCAACAAGTTCTGCTCGGAGTGCGGGACGAAGTTCGAGGCGGACAAGAAGTGCCCGAAATGCGGCTCCAACGTGCCGGGGGGCTCCAAGTTCTGCCCCGAGTGCGGCACCCCCATGGAGAACAAGAAGTGCGCCAACTGCGGGGCGGAGGTCAGCGGGGGGACCAAGTTCTGCCCCGAGTGCGGGAAGCCCATTCAGTGAGGTCCTAGGATGGCCCAGGTCAACTGCCCCAAGTGCGCGGCACCGATAGAGCTGGACTCCGGCAACAAGTTCGCCAAGTGCAGCTACTGCGGCTCGCTGATCTTCTTCGACCGCACCGGCGCGGGGTTCTACTACGCCATACCCTTCAAGCTCAGCCAGAACGACGCCGTGGGCACGTTCCACCGGTGGGCCGGAGGGTCCACCAAGGCCAAGGACCTCGACCGCCTGGCCAACATCACGGCGGTCAAGAAGAAGTACTTCCCGGTGTTCCTGTTCCGCAGGGACCTGAACGGAAGAGAGGAGGTGCTGGTCAAGCCGGCCGGCTCCACCATCCTTCCCGGCCTGCACCAGCTCAAGGTCCCCGGTGGTGACCTCAAGATATTCGACGACAAGTTCGACACCACCGGGGCGGAGATGGTGAAGCCCGACATCGAGATGACGCACTATCTGGACGCTCTCCCTGGGAAGGGCAAGGAGCAGGCCCTGGTGTACTTCCCCATATGGACCATAGATTACACTTTCAACGGAGCGAGCTACCAGGTGGTGGTGGACGCCTCCTCGTCGGAGGTGTTCGCGACCAGCTTCCCCACCCGCAGCTCGGCCGCCTACCTACTGGTGGCGGCGGTGGGGTTCGTGGCGTTCCTGGCCCTCGGGTTCGTGGCCACGGTCTACCTCGTCCCGGCGCTCGTCCTGATGGCCATCACCGTGGTGGCGGTGTTCCTCACCTCCCTCACGGTTGCCAGGAGGATGTGAGATGGGAGACATCACCGTCGGACTGAGCTGCCCCTCCTGCGGCGGGGCCATCACCATCAAGGAGGGCGAGAGCGTTGTCAACTGCCAATACTGCGGCTCCACCCTCTACGCCGAGGGGGACAAGGGCGTCCTGACCATAGCGTTCAAGAACAAGCTCAACGAGCAGACGGCGAACGGTGCGGCCCAGGCGTGGTGGAAGAAAGGCTTCAAGGCCCGCGACCTGCGCAGGACCGGTGCGATCACCGAGTGCTATCCCATATACATCCCGTTCTGGAGCATCGGCACAAGGGTCGCCGGATGGGTGTGCGGCTACGAGGAAAGGACCCGCTCCGACAGCAAGGGGCATACCACGACCGAGCGTATCTACAAGGAGGAGATGGTCCTGATGGACCTCGCCTTTTCGGAGATCTCGTGTGACCCTGGCGACCTCGGTCTTCGCGCCCTGCGCAACTTCTCTGGGGAGTCGTCGTTCGAGGACCTCGACATGATCCCGACCTTCGAGTCGACCACCAGCCGCGACGATGCCGACAGCCATGCCCGGGAGGACGCCATCGCTCGTGGACGCAGCTCCGCCCACGTCCCCCACATCACCTTCGAGAAGCTGCACGCCACGGTCAAGAGGACCTCCATGATCTATTACCCGGTCTGGGTCGTCCGATACACCTACCAGGACCGCATGTACATCCTCACCGTGGACGGGGTCACTGGAGAGGTGCTGTCCGGCCGCGCGCCAGGGGACCCCCTGTTCCAGAGCCTGGCGGTTACCGCAGGCACCTCAATCGGAGGCCTGGCCGCCGCGGGGGGCGTGCTGGTCGCTATCGATGCCGGCTCGGAGATCGGTATCGCCGGGGTCATCTTCGGCCTCATCATCATGGGCGTGACGTACATGTTCTTCCGGCACGGCTCGGAGATCATCGAGGGCGACTTCCCCGATCGTCACAAGGGGCTGGACATGAAGCAGATCGGTCAGATCACCGAGATGATAGGAGGTGCGTACCGGTGAAGATCGTGCAGGTGAAATGCCCCAACTGTGGGCAGCCGATCTACCAGAAGTCCAAGGACCCTATGTTCCTCTGCCAGAACTGTGGTGCTATACATTACCGCGACGACACGGGCGCCCACATGGTCGCCTTTGAGATCGCCGGTGCAAACCCCAGCGCCACCGGGCAGAAGTCCTACATGCCGTTCTGGCGCCTCCGCTGTGACTTCAACATCCGGTCCCGGGACGTGGAGGGCGGGATGTTCCACAAGCTGGCCACCTCGCTGAGGGGCGGGGACAATGGCGGGGTCCTTTACATCTTCGTGCCCGCTGCGGACCTCGACACCGTCACCTTCAGGCGCCTGGCGGTGACGCTGACCTCGGCGCCCCCGCGCTACACGGTCCGGCAGGACTTCAATGGTATCGAGAGGATCCCGGCCACCATGAGGCAGGACGAGGCCATCGAGATGGCGGATTTCGTAGCGGTCACCCTGGAGGCCGAGAAGCCGGGGACCCTGCAGTACCTGGACTACGACCTGAAGGTGCAGGAGGCCAAGCTCCTCTACCTGCCGGTCGTGAACGCTCAGAACGGCCCCTGGCCTGCTCTCTAGCTACCGCCCAGGCAGGCAAACTTTGTACCAACTGGCAAATAGGACGGCACATTGGCCTGGGGAGGGCGACCCAGCAGGCATAGTTTTTAGTTGCCGTTCGTTATTTTTATTCTCATGACCGGAGCGGACCTAGGGCTCATATTCATCATCATCGGAGTGATCATGCTGCTGGCCGAGGCGGTTACGCCTGGCGCGTTCCTCATCGTGCCAGCCACGGTCCTTATCGTTCTGGGAGGCCTCGGCCTGATCGCGCCGGACCTGCTCCTGAGCATATGGTCGCCGATCATAGCCATCGTCATCGGCGTGCCGGTGTTCTTGATCACGGTAAAGGCCTACCAGAAGCTTTCACCGCCCATGCCCCCCACCACGACGGTGGCGACGTCCCTCATCGGGAAGGAGGGAATGGTAGTGACCGACGTGTGCCCCAACAACATAAAAGGGAAGGTCAAGATCGAGAACGAGGTCTGGAGCGCTACCTCGACCCGCCCCATCGGAGCAGGGTATCGGGTGAGGGTGATCGACAGCGAGGGCGTACACGTCAAGGTCGAGCCTATCGGGGACGTCCCCGAGGCCGAGTGCAAGTAAGGAGGAGGAAAAATGGTCGATTTATTGACAGTAGGACTGCTGGTCCTAGCAGTGGTAGCCGCGGTGCTGATTTTGATCACTGGTATCCGTATCGTCAAGCCGTACGAGCAGGCCATCTACATCCTGCTCGGTACGTACAAGCGTACGTTGAATCCAGGGTTCAACTACGTGTTCCCTCTGATCAGCGAGGTCGTGAAGATCGATCTGCGTACCCAGGTGCTGGAGGTCCCCCGACAGGAGGTCATCACCAAGGACAACTCGCCCACCAACGTGGACGCCATCATCTACACTAAGGTCATCGATCCCAAGAAGGCGTTCTTCCAGGTCACCAACTACCGCGCGGCGACCGTGTATCTGGCGCAGACGACCCTTCGTGCCATCATCGGCGACATGGAACTGGACGAGATCCTGTCCTCCAGGGAGAAGATCAACCTGAGGCTGCGGGACATCCTCGACGAGGCCACCGACAAGTGGGGGGTCAGGGTCGAGGCCGTGGAGATCAGGGAGGTCGACCCCGCCCCCAAGGTCAAGCAGGCCATGGAGGAGCAGACCTCCTCGGAGCGTCTGAGGAGGGCGGCCATCCTGCGCGCCGATGGTGAGAAGCGCGCCGCCATCCTGAGCGCCGAGGGTTCGAAGAGGTCCCGCATCCTGCAGGCCGAAGGTGTCCGCCAGTCCAAGGTCCTGGAGGCCGAGGGTGAGAGGTTGGCGATCATCCTGCAGAGCCAGGGTGAGGCCCAGAAGCTACGCATCCTGTCGGTCGGTGCCAGTCCCTTGGACTCCAAGGCCCTGGCGGTCCTGTCGATGCAGACCATGCAGTACCTGGGGGCCTCCCAGTCGACCAAGTGGATCCTGCCGTTCGAGGTCACCAAGGTCCTGGAGGGAATGTCCGAGTTCCTGGGCGTGTCCCGCCAGACCCCCACCCGCGACGTTTCCGACCAGGCGGCCATCGAAAAGGCGGTGGGGAAGCCCGAGGACATCCTGGGGCCCATTCCCACGCCCGAGGAGCTGCGGTCCGAGCTCAAGGGCCTGGAGGATGCCATGGCCAAGGAGCAGGCCGAGGCCGAGGCCATCGGGGCCCTTGGTCAGGGCAAGCCGGACAAGGAGATGCTCAAGTAGAGCATCAAACCCCTTCTTTTTTCATATCGACGCCCGCAGCGCTTCCGGTTCTTCGCGGAAACGTCGATTCGATATTCCTACATCGCAGCCAGGAAGATTCATAAGCCACCCCCGGCTACCCGGCCCTACGAAATCTGGGGTCAACGCGATGCCGATCATTCGCTGTGAGAACGTGAAGAAGACGTATGAGACCGGAGATGTGACCGTCAACGCCCTGAACGGCATCACCATGGACATCGACAAGGGAGAGATGGTGGCTATCATGGGGCCCTCGGGCTGCGGCAAGACCACCCTCCTCAACTGCCTCTCGGGCATCGACGACGTCACTTCCGGACGGATAGCCATCGAGGACAACGATATCACCAAGATGGACGACAACGCCAAGACCTCCTTCCGGGCCAGGCGCATGGGCTTCGTCTTCCAGTTCTACAACCTCCTGCCGGTGCTGACCGCCACCGAGAACGTGGAGCTTCCCCTGCTCATCGCCGGGGCCAACCCCCAGGACTCGAGGAAGAGAGCGCTGGAGCTTCTTAACGAGGTGGGGCTGTCCCAGCGGGCGGCCCTCCGGCCGAACTCCCTCTCGGGGGGTGAAAGGCAGCGGGTGACCATCGCCCGGGCGCTGAGCAACACCCCGGCCATCGTGTGGGCCGATGAGCCCACCGGTGACCTGGACGTCAGGACCTCAGAGGAAGTTGTGGCCCTCATGCGCCGCCTGAACCAGGAGAACGGCCAGACCTTCGTGATCGTCACCCATGACCCCGATGTGGGGGCGAAGTGCGACCGCATCGTCCACATGCGGGACGGACAGATCGTGTCCACCAACGGCGACGTGGAGCACATCTCCGACGAGATCAAGCAGCGGGGGTGATGCCGTGAACTGGAAGTCGGCGCTGCTGACGATCGTGACGCTGGCCCTCATGGCCGCTTCGCTGATCGTGCTGCCCCTGACCCTTGCCATCATGGCGATCATCGGGCTGGTGGTCCTCCGCATCCTGCTGGATGCCTTGAGCAACCGCATCTTGTTCAAGATGTCCCTCCGCAACGTGCTGCGGCGGCCATCCACCACCGCCCTGGTACTGGGGGGGCTGATGGTCGGCACGGCCATCATCTCCGCGTCGCTGGTCGTCGGCGACACCCTGGACAACATGATCGTGGGGGAGACCACGAAGGCGTATGGGGACATCGACTTCGCCGTGGGAGGGCCGGGGGACGGCTCGGAGCATGGGTACTATGCCTTCTCCAACGTCTCCGCGGTCCGCCAGGCGGTGCTGGACATCGACCACGTGGACAGGGCGGACTGGGTCCTGGAGACCTCGGCGAGCGTGATGTCGGTCGGACCGAACCTGACGCAGACCTCCATAGGGATGATGGGTTTGACCGCAGGAACGGTCAGCGCCTTCGGCGGGTTCACCGCCGAGAACGGCACCCATGTCGACGCCCTGCCGGCCGCCGGGCATGCTTACATCAATGAGGAGCTGGCCGATAGGCTGGAGATCACCGACGGCAGCACCGTCATGCTCGCCAAGGACCAGCAGCACGTGCTCACCCTCACCGCGGACATCGTCCGTGACGAGCGCATGGCGGCCATGGGACCGAAGGTCTATCTCGACCTGGCCACGGTCCAGCAGCTCAACGGTCTCGACGATACTGTGAACCTGCTCCTGGTGTCCCTGGACGCTCAGGGCCGCGAGCAGGTGAACGCCACCCGGGCCGAGCTCAACTCCACTATCACCTCATTCCCCGGGCTAGGGCTAGAGATTTCCAACGACCGCGCTCAAGCGGTCGAGGACGGCCGGGAGAACGCCTCCATGTTCACCTCCCTGTTCTTCGTCTTCGGCTCCTTCTCCATCATCGCCGGGATCGCTCTGATCATCAACATATTCACCATGCTGGGCGAGGAGCGCAAGGGCGAGATGGGCGTGGCCAGGGCGGTGGGCATGAAGCGGGAGCACCTACGCAAGCTGTTCACCTACGAGGGGCTCATCTACGCGGCGGTGGCCGCGGCGATCGGGACCTGTGTCGGTCTCGTTCTCGCCTATGCTCTCATCATCGCCGCCGGAGCGCTCATGTCCACCGGGGACGTGGTCATCAGCCGGTACTTCGCCTTCGCCCCGCTCTCACTGGCCATCGGCTACCTGGCGGGGTTCGTGCTGACGCTGGTGACGATCTACCTGGTGACCTTCAGGATCTCCAAGATGAACATCGTCCGGGCGGTGAGGAACATCCCCGAGCCCCTGCGGTCCCGGGGCGATAAGAGGCTCTTCCGCCTGGGCCTTCTGATCCTCGTCGGCGGCGCGGCCATGATGACGGTCGGTCAGGCCCAAGAGAGCCTGGCCCTGGCCTGCAGCGGGCTGTCGCTGATCACCCTTTCCCTGGGGCTCGTGCTCCGCCGGTTCTTGGGCGATCGCATCGCCTGGACCATCGCTGGCCTAGCAACGCTGTTCATATGGATGCCCGGGGTCGAGATCTTCCCCTACTCCGGCAACATCGAGATGTTCGTGATCTCCGGGGTGTTCATGGTCACTTCCCTGCTGATAGTGGTCATGTTCAACTCCGACAGCATCGTGCGCCTCTTCACCACGCTGCTGAGGACCAAGGGCGGTTACAGGGCGGTCATCAGGACCGCCATTTCCTATCCCCTGAGGGCCAAGGTGCGCACCGCCCTCAGCATCTTCATCTTCGGACTGGTCATCTTCACCGTGACCACGCTCTCCATGATGTCGGGCATGCTCTCGGTGGGCATCCCGCACATGGTCGAGGAGACCTCCGGAGGCTTCGATATCGTGGCCTTCTCCGGTGCTCCGGTGGACATGTGGGGAACGATCAACACCACTGACGGCCTGGTGGACAGCCATAACATCACGAGCATCGTGCAGCTGAGCCAGGCCCTCGCCCCCATCACCCTGAACCGGACCGACCCCGCCACCAACACGACGAGCGAGGTCACCTTCCGCTACCAGGTCGTGGGCATCGACAGCTCCGGGCGCCTGTACACCGAGGGGACCTACCCGCTCAAGGAATGGGACACTTCGAGGTTCGGCAGCGAGGAGGCGGTGTGGAACGCGGCCAGGACCGATCCCTCCCTGGTGATCCTCGATGGATCGGCGGGCGAGGCCACCGGCAACTTCGGCATATCCATGGGCAGCAGCGACTTTACCGGGACCAAGGTCGGCGACACCTTACAGGTGACGGGAGCGGATGGCCACAACTCCACCGTCACCGTCATCGGGATAACCGAGCAGAGCGTCTTCTCCGGGGTGTTCATGAACGCCGGGTACGTGAGCAACGACCTGGGGGCCAACGGCACGAACCTGTTCCTCATCAAGCTGGCCCAGGACGCCGACACCGACAAGCAGGCCACTCTGATCCAGAACGAGTTCTGGGAGACCGGGATGTACACCATCTCCATGAAGTCCATGGCCCAGCAGGCGGTCAGCCAGATCGACGGCATGTTCAACCTCATCAAGGCGTTCCTGGCGCTGGGGCTCATCATTGGGATAACCGGACTGGGGATCATCACCATCCGGTCCATCCGGGAGCGGCGCATCGAGATCGGGATGATGCGAGCCATCGGCTACACCAAGAGGATGGTGGTGGTCAATTTCGCGCTGGAGTCCGCCTTCGTCTCGGTCCTGGGCATCCTCATAGGGACGGCCCTGGGCATCATTACCGGCTACCAGCTGTGGGAGTCCGCCTTCCAGGACATGGGGATCGGGTTCCTCATCCCCTGGTGGCCCATCGCGATGGTCGGCGGGCTGGCGTTCATCGCCACCCTGCTCAGCGTGTACCCCGCTGCCCGGGGCGCCAGCAAGGTCTCCCCGGCCTCGGTCCTGAGGTTCGAGTGAGGCAAACCCTTTCCTCGTCTTTATGAGGTCAAGGTCGTCGGTCAGAACGCGCTCCATGGCGCGTTCCTGGACGTCTCTCAGACGATGATCGGCCGTCCGCTCTTACCCCGCCATGGGACAGGCAGCGGACCGATAGTATAAGGGGAGCGTCCGTTCTATTGTGAGCGGGAATCATTATGGCCGGTTGGTTAGAACTGCCAAAGACCCCCAGGGCTTCAAGAGCGGTCTCTGAGCTGATGGGTCAGTTGATGAACGGCATCCGGGAGAGGGCAGGGGAGGAGGCCGCGGTCCGGGCCCAGCTTCTCCTCGATTACGTCGATGCCTCCATCCCCCAGGAGGGCCTGACAGATCCCGAGCTGTTCCGAGGATACTTGGTGGAGCAGGCCAAGGTCTTCGTGCAGTGCTCCGGGGGAGACCCGGAAGCGCGCCTGCGCATGATGGGAGCGTCCCACGTCCTGGTCAACATGCTCCAGCTACTGCTGGAAGGGTCTGATGACGAATACATCGCCGCGGACTTTGAGGAGCTCAGGGACGGTCTGAACGACCTCGAGCGGATCGACCTCTCGAACCCCTCGCTCAACGCCCGCCTCAGCTCCATATTCGATGGGCTCATCGAACTGTGCACGGCGCTTGGCATCGTAACGCCCCCAGCCCCTGCGAAGGCACAGCAAAAGGTATGACCATCCGGCTCCCAAGCGGTATACATGGACGAGCGGTTCATTTTGCCTGGACCATCGGTGAAGGACCGTGTCCTCGCCCTGGTCACGAAGATCCGGGAAGAGGGGGAGCTGACCGACGAGGTCAAGGACGCCCTCGAGGACACTGACCCGTTCCTCATCGAGGGGGTAGAGAACGAGCTCCTGGGAGACGGGCTCTCCCGTGATGACATCATGCTCCTGTGCGACGCCCGGAGCCATCTGTTCATCGCCGCCGAGGAGGTCGACGAGACCATCCTGGAGCGGCCGGGGCACCCGATACACACGCTGATGGAGGAGCATCGGCAGATCCTGCAGTTCATGACCGGGGTCCGCAACACCGCCAGGAAGATGCGTACGGGGGAGTCAGGACCGGACGGGTCAGAGATCCCCCTCTCAGAGGTGGGGCCGTTCCTCGGAGAGGCTCGGAAGCACTTCGAACGGGAGGAGAACGTCCTCTTTCCCTACTTGGAGGCGCACGGCATAGAGGGACCGCCCAAGGCGATGTGGTCCGAGCACGAGGTGCTGAGGGCCAAAGAGAGGGAGCTCGTCTCCCTGATCGGGAGCCAGGGGGACAGGGAGCACGACGAGTTCGTGGCCGATCTGGAGTGCCAGACCTCTACCCTGCTCGCGCTGCTCAATGCTCACTTCCACAAGGAGAACCACGTGCTCTTCCCGATGGCCGTGCGGGCCCTCGATGTCCACGAATGGAACGAGGCCAGGCGCCAGTTCCAGGAGATGGGGCCGTGCAACTTCGTCGAGCCTCACGCCCCGCTGGAGTTACGGACGGTGGAGGTCGAGGGGATAACCCCCGAGCAGGAGATCGTCCTGCCGACCGGTAGGTTCACCGCAGCGGAGCTGGAGATGGTGCTCTCCGCCCTTCCGGTGGACTTCACCTTCGTCGACAAGGACGACCGGGTGAGGTTCTATTCCAATTCGCCCGAGCGCATCTTCGTGAGGACGCCGGCGGTCATCGGGCGAAAGGTCCAGAACTGCCATCCCCAGAAGAGCGTGCACGTGGTGCAGCGCATTCTCGACGATTTCAGGGCCGGGGCCCGCGAGGTGGCGGAGTTCTGGCTGGAGACCGGGGGCAGGTTCGTCCACATACGTTACTTTCCCCTCCAGGGCCCGTCCGGCGAGTACATGGGGGTGCTGGAGATGGTCCAGGACGTCACCCGGATACGCGAGCTGGAGGGGCAGAAGAGGCTGCTGGACGAGGCGTAGCCGGGCAGGAGGCGTTGCCTTGGCCATCCATGGCCTCGGATGTTCTGGCGGTCCCCGGGAGGCACACCGGAGCCGGTGAAATGGACGACGGTGCCGGCTTTCCCCCGTGCCAAGGACCCCACGGACCAAGACGAAGGATGAGCGCGGGAGGCCGAAGCGATAAAATGCCCCCGCTCCCATGAGGCTTCGATGGAAGAGGTCAACAACGTGGGGGCGAGGCGGCTGGAGTTCCTCGGGTCAAGCGACCCTGGGCTGTCCTTCGAGGACGATTACATGGACACCGAATGGGGGACCAGGGGGCTCATCAGGGTCATGGACCGCCAGGGCGAGGTCATCGCCCTGGAGTTCATCGAGCCCGAGGAGATGTGGGGCGATCCCGACGCGGTCGAGGAGTACGCGGAGACCCTCGGGGACGGGATCCCGGTGACGGTCATCGTTCCCGACAGCGAGAGGCTGGAGGCGGAGGCCTTGCTCCGCGAGGAAGCAGGGAGGGGCATAAGGGTGCTCTCCTACAGCCAGAGCGCGTCGGCTGGCTGGCATTGAGAATGCTGCGCTTCGCCATCGGGCGAAAGCTCACCCGCAAAATCGGCCCGATCAGGGGCATCTTTTTATCCTCCTTCGGTGCTTTTTCGGCGACATGAGCGACGATTGGACCGAGATCTACCGACCCCATGGGCTCGACGAGGTCGTGGGCAACCCCAAGGCCGTGGATGAGCTGAAGGCGTGGGCCGACTCATGGGAGAGCGGGAGGCCGGTCAAGCGTGCTGCGGTGCTCATCGGCACCCCGGGAACGGGGAAGACCAGCGCCGCGCTCGCCCTGGCGGCCGATTACGGTTGGGACGTGGTGGAGATGAACGCCTCGGACCAGCGCAACGCCGATGCCATCAGGGGCATCGCACTGCGGGGCGCGCTGGGGCAGACCTTCACCCCGGACGGCGAGTACCATTCGACCAAGCAGGGCAAGCTGAAGCTAATCATACTGGACGAAGCGGACAACATCAGCGGCAAGGAGGACCGGGGCGGGGTGCCGGCCATCGTCGAGGTCGTGCGCACGACCAAGCAGCCGGTCATACTGATCGTGAACGACTGGTACGCCCTCACCAAGAAGAGCTCGGTGCTGAAGTCCCAGACCGAACAGATCAAGTTCTCGCGCATCAAGACGGTGACGGTGCGCGGGGTGCTCAGGAGGATCGCCAAGGACCAGGAGATCAAGGTCTCCGATACGGCGCTGGAGCTGCTGGCCGAGAACTCCGGGGGGGACCTGCGCTCCGCCGTCAGGGACCTCCAGGCGGTGTGCACCGGAAGGAAGGAGGTCTCTGACCTCGATACCACCGTGGTATCGGCCCGTGAGGTGGAGAAGACCATGTACCAGGCCATGGACTCTGTGTTCAAGTCCCGCGATCCCATGGGGGCGAGGGCGAGGATGGCGGAGGTCGAGGAGACCCCGGACACCAAGCTCCTGTGGATCGAGGAGAATCTGCCCATTGCCTACCGCGATCACGTTGACATGTACCGAGGGATGCGGGAGGTGGCCAAGGCGAGCTCGTACCTCGGCCGGGTGCACAGACGTCAGCACTATGGCTTCTGGAGCTATGCGGGGGACCTGCTCTCCTTCGGGGTGTGCGCGGCGAAGCAGAGGGATGTGCACGGCTACGTCCGCTACGCCTTCCCCGGCTACCTCATGAAGATGTCCCGCAGCAAGGGGGTGCGGGCCATACAGTCGCAGGTATGCTACAAGATCGGGGAGATGGTCCACATGTCCACCAGCGAGGCGCGCCAGGAATTCCTCCCTTACTTCAGGGCGATGTTCAAGACCGACAAGGAGTTCCAGCTCCGGATGGCCTTGGACCTGGGGCTGGAGGACGAGGAGGTGGCGTTCATCCTTGACGAGAAGCTGGACTCCAACGCGGTCAAGCACGTCATGTCCGACATGAAGAAGGTGGTGGACGCCAAGGGCAAGAAGATGGAGAGGGCGATCGACCGGGAGAAGCTGCTCGAGGCCATGGACGATCCGCCCGCCCCGGCCGCCAAACCGCAGCCTTCGGGGTCCCAGCGGACCCTGTTCTGAGGTACCATGACCACCGACCTGAGCCGGACCCGGGAGAAGCAGCAGTACAAGATGCATGGGGGGCACGCTGCGGTCAAGCTCTGCCACTGGATGCAGCAATCGCTGCTCAAGGACCGCCCGTGCTACAAGCAGGAGTTCTACGGCATCAGGTCGCACCGCTGCCTGCAGATGACCCCAGTGGTGGACCAGTGCACCCACAACTGCCTTTTCTGCTGGCGGGTGCAGGGCTTCGACCGCAAGGAGGAGGACTGGAGGGAGCCGGAGGAGGTGCTGGACGCCTGCATCGCCGAGCAGCGCAAGCTCGTCTCCGGGTTCGGCGGGGACCCCCGGTGCAAGAAGGAGATGTGGCAGGAGGCCCGCGAGCCGAAGCAGGTGGCCATCTCCCTATCGGGGGAGCCGACCATGTACCCGTACCTCGGGGACCTCATCGCCCTCTGCCACCGCCGGGGCATGACCACCTTCCTGGTCACCAATGGGACGCTGCCGGAGGTGCTGGAGAAGCTGGACCCCCTTCCCACCCAGTTGTACGTCACGCTGGCCGCCCCGAACCCCGAAGTGTACAAGCGGCTGTGCGTCCCCCGCATCCCTGACGGGTGGGAGAGGCTGATGCGGACCCTGGAGCTGTTCCCCTCATTGAACACCAGGACGGTCATCCGGCACACCCTGGTGAAGGAGTGGAACATCGGATGGGAGGACGAGTACGCAAGGCTGGACGCGATCGCCGACCCCACCTTCATCGAGCCCAAAGGCTACGTCTTCGTCGGCGATTCCAGGCGCCGCATGAGCATGGCCAACATGCCCTCCCACGCCGAGATCAGGGAGTTCTCCGCCAGGCTCGGGGAGCGGCTGGGGATGAACATCTTGAAGGAGAGAAAGGACAGCCGGGTGCTCGTGCTGGGAGAGGACGAGACGGACCTTAGGATTCCTGGCCTATGAACGGTCTGCCAGCTTTTTGCTGAGGTGCAGGGTCTCCACGCCGTAGCCCTGTGATTCGTATAGGGAGAGCGCCTTCCGGTTGCCGCCCCCGACGTTGAGCCAGATCTCCTTTGCTCCTTGCTCCCGGACCCATCTCTCGGCGCGGTCGAGCAGCTGTCGGGCGAGGCCTTGCCGGCGGTACACCGGCTCGACGAAAACCTCCAGGAGCCAGGCGGCGCCGGGATCCTGATGGATCTGCTCCATGGTGACCCACACCATGCCGGCCTTCTCTTCGCCCTTCCACGCCACTGTGATGCTGTCCGCTTTCTTCGGGCCGCGGTGGTATCGGTCGAAGTCGGCGCGGGCCTCCCTCAGCATGGCGATGTCGTCCATCGCCGCGCGACGCTCCGAGGCCATGGTCCCACGCATGCTCGCCACCATGGCCTGGAGCGTCCACTCCAGGTCCTCGTCCCTGAAGTCCCGGAAGACCACCCCGTCGACGCTCATGGCGCCTACTTCATCCTGATGGTCTCAAGGTTCATCGGCGCCCTGGTCTCCACGTTGAACTTCTTGTAGATCGAGGAGGCCAGGTCCGAGCACTTGTGCTCGTCCCCGTGGCCGATGATGATCCTCTCGGGCTTGGGGTCCAGGGAGGCAATGTACGCCATCAGCTGGCGGCGGTCGCTGTGCCCGGAGAAGCCCTCGGCGTTCTCCACGTTGAGCTTGATCTTGACGTTGATCGGCTTGCCCCGCTCGCTGAGCTGCAGCTCGTTCCAACCCTTTTGGATCTTGTTTCCGAGGGTCCCTTCGGCCTGGTAGCCGACGAACACCAGGGAGTTCTTGGGGTCGTCCGCCCACGATTTCAGGTACTCGATCACAGGGCCGCCGTTCATCATGCCGCCGGTGGCCAGGACGATGCAGGGGTCCACATCATTGCAGATGCGCTCCCTCATGTCCGAGGTCTCCACGCGATGGAAGATGGGCGAAAGGAAGGGGTTCTGACCCATCTGGAAGATCTGGGTGCGCAGCTGCGAGTTGAGGTACTCGGGGTAGGCGGTGTGGATGGCGGTGGCCTCCCAGATCATACCGTCAAGGTAGATAGGGGTGTTGGGGAGCTTGCCGGTCCGCATGAGCTCCTCCAGAACGAGCATGACCTCCTGGGAACGGCCGACCGCGAACACCGGGATGAGGACCTTGCCCTGATGGCTGAGCGTCCTCTCCACCACTGACTTCAGGGCGTTCCCGGCGTCGATGCGGGACGGCTGTATGTCGCGGTACCCCCCGTAGGTCGCTTCCATGACCAGCGTCTCCAGCCGGGGGAACTTGTTGGCCGTCGGGTTGAACAGCCAGGTCCTCTCGAACTTCATGTCCCCGGTGAAGGCGACGTTGTAGAGGCCGTCTCCCACGTGGAAGTGACAGACCGCTGAACCGAGAATGTGCCCGGCGTTCTGGAAGGTGAGCCTAATGTCGGGGGCGATGTCGGTGGTCTCCCCGTACTTCAGGGGAATGCAGTGAGCTACCATCTCCCGGACATGGGACGACTCGTAAGGGGCCTTCCTCCCTTCACCGTAGGACACCTTGATGTAGTCCAGCTGCATGAGCGACATGAGGTCCCTGGTGGGAGGGGTGCAGTAGATGGGACCGTCATAGCCGTACTTGTACAGCGCAGGCAGCAGGGCGCAGTGGTCCAGGTGGGCATGGGTGATCACGACCGCGTCGAGGTTCTCCAGGGGCTGGATCTCCGGGGCGTTGAAGTACGGAGTGGCGCCCTCCCTGTCCGAGGGGTCCACGCCGCAATCGATGAGGACCTTGCTCTCCCTGGTGCTCAGGAGGGTGGCGCTGCGGCCGACCTCCCTGTAGCCGCCCAGGGCGGTCATCCTGACCCAGGACTCGCCCTCGATGCGCGGCCTGGCCAGCCTCCTCCCGACCTTCTTGAGGAAGGCCTTTCTTTCGTCGGAGATCTGCCGGAGATAGTTCCTGATGTCGGAGACGGTCTTCGAGGAGAGGGGCGGCGCGCGCACGACCTTGGGCGCCCAGCCGACCTCCTTCTTGATCTCGTTAAGGATGCTGCCATGCTTGCCGATCACCAGTCCGGGGGCGATCGCCTCGATGGTGACCTCCCCGGTGTCGTCCTCGAAATAGATGTCAGTGATCTGCGCCTCCGCTGGAATGATCTCGCGGATCCGCTTCTCCACAGCAACGGGGTCGGCAAGGGTCGAGGGATCAGGCCTGATGGCCACCCTCCGCCGAAGTCCTTGGGCCAGTTGTCTTACGATATCGTTATTGGAGGCGAACTTTTCCATGTCCGTTGTGTAGATAACAATGACCGGGCCCTCGAACTCGATGGCCGTTATGTTGACGTCGGAAGGAGCGATCTTCCGGATCTGTTCCCTCGCATCCTCTAAAACTCTCTCTGCGCTCATACAATTTTCCAGCTTGTTGTATTTAAAGTACTATATAAACGGAAATTAGGAAGGGGTTTAGAAGTGTTTGGCGTAGCCGACCATGAGCTGCATCTCTTGGGCCCGCTCCAGGGTCTCCTCGGCGGTGAGCTCCTTGAACCCATCCTTGTTGATCACCGCTACCGCATAGCCGTCGCCGCTGGCGGAATCGCGCCTCATGGCCGCGTTCAGCGCCCTGATGGCGAGGTTGACGGTCTCTTCCTCGGTCATGCCCAGCTTGTAATGGTCCTCCAAGACACCGTAGGCGAAGACCGAGCCCGACCCGACGGACACGTACTCGTCCCTGATGGACCCGCCGGCGGAATCAAGAGAGTAGACGTGTCCTCCGGTGGCGTCAAGGCCGCCCATGATAAGACCGACGTAGTAGAAGCCGTAGGAACCGCCGCCTCCCCTCATGATGTTAGAGAGAAGAGTCGCCGCGGAATTGACGGACATGGAAGTCCCCTTCTTGAGCTTGTACAGCTCGACCTCGGCCTTGATGTACCTGGCGAGCACCTGGGCGTCACCGACCAGACCAGCAACGGTCAGCCCCAGGTTGTCATCGATCTTAAAGAGCTTGCGGACATCCTTGTGGGCGATCATGTTGCCCATTGTGGCCCGGTGTTCAGTTGCTATTACGACGCCATCCTTGAATACGATCCCGATGGTGGTAGTTCCCGTCTTCAATTGATTATCAGCCATGACCATCAACCCATAAAATCGGTTAAAAGATGGATTTTAAACTTCTGATTTCTCCAATGATGACGGGCGTATATAAAACTTGTCCAATATGGTAATCTGGATAGGAATTTTCAGGCGATGAGGAATCAGCGCGTGCCCTATCGCACCGAACGATGGCTGAGCGGCACATGCGCTGCCCGGTCTGATGCCTATCGAGCGTGACACCTCCGCGAGTGACCGGGCGGGGAGGGGTTATGAGCTCTCCCTGTCGGCACGGCGCCGACCGCTCGAGGATGCCGACGGGCGCCTGCCTTCGATGGCCTGTTACTCGACGGAGCGCGCCCTCCGACTGACAAACGTTAACAAGGTTTATGACCTAATGTACCAGATTATTGGCCGGTCGACGGCATGAGCGATGGACCCAAGGAAGGAGAGAAAGCGCCGGACTTCTGCCTGCCAGAAGCCTCCGAGACCGTGATGTGCCTCTACGAGGAGCTCAAGAAGGGACCGCTGGTCCTGCTCTTCTATCCGACCGATTTCGGGATAACCTGCACCCTGCAGTTCAAGCGCCTCAACAGCATGGTCCGGGATTTCGCCGCGGCGGGGGTCAGATTGATCGGTATTAGCGTGAGCAGCACCCGAAGCCATCGCTCCTGGAAGGAGAGGTTGGACATGGACATCCCGCTCCTGAACGATGACGATGCCGCGGTGGCCAAGAGGTACGATGTCATGAGCCCGGAGGACAGTATCCTGAAGGGACACTCGGGGAGGGCCGTCTTCATAGTGGACCGGGACGGGACGATAACGTACAAGTGGGTGGCAACGGATACCCATTTCCAGCCAGACTATGATGTGGTTCTGGGAAAGGCGAGGGAGCTGCAGGCCCCGCCCATCGGATGACTGGTCAAGTGTCCCTCGGTGCGTCCGGGGTCAACGGCGGGCATCCAGCGTCGGCCATCCTCGCATCGATCCTCCTCATCTGCGTCTCGTTGGACAGCTTCTCATAGATGTTGCGGGCCGCTCCCAGCACCCGGCATCCGTCCTCCTTCCGGTCGGCCCTTATCAACGTCTCACCATACCAGGAGCATGCCAGGGCCTCGTAGAAGAGCCCGTACCGTGACCTTCGGAACGTTTCGATGGCCTGCTCGAAGGTCTCCTCGCCCTCCTCGTACCTGAAGTTCAGGGCCAGGATCTCCGCCCGCACCAGATAGGCCATGCCCAGGTTCGCCGCTCCGACCTTCTCGATATCGCCCAGGATGAGGTTCAGCGTCTCGCACTCGAGGTCCCTGGCTTCGTCCAGCTCCCCTCTTCGGAGCCACAGATGGGCCAGGAAGGCATCCATTCGGCCTTTGCGGGACGAACTGCTGGCGGGGACGGTGTCCTTGCCCACCTCCAGCTCAGCGGTGGCCATGCACGGCTCCCCATGTCTCTCGTACACGAGAGCGTGATAAAAGTGACCGAGGAACTGCCCATGGCCGTCATCCATGAATTCAGACAGCCTCACGAACTCGTCGAGATCAACATGGGCTTCCTCTTCCCTGCCCATGGCCAGAAAGGCCAGGCCCCTGTACAGCAGCAACTGCCCTTTCTTGGCCTTGTCCTCGGTCCCCTGCCAGGTCATCAGAGCCTCCTCTATGTCGGCGAGGGCCTTGGGCATGTGGCCGAGGCACAGGTTGATCTGGCTTCTGGTGATCAGCACCTCGCTGACCATCTCCATGTCGCCCATCGTCCGGAATGAGCCCTCAGCCTCGGCGAGCGCCTCCTCTGCCTCCACTGTCCTGCGCACCGACATCAGTACCTTTGCTTTCATCAGTTGAAGATTTGCGGCCTCACACTCTTCTGAACTTTCCATCTCTCTTCCCCCACTGGGTGATCCCGCCATTCAACATCTGAGCTCGGGACGTCCATGACGTCCGCCGAACGGTGGCCTTTCAGGGGCCATGCTGTCGTTTTGTTTCCCCAGATGCTTCACTTGTGATTTCTACCGAATAAAAAATATTGACCTAGAAAAAACAATCCCATGATTGTAAGTCGGACGGGCCGCCGAGGTCCGTGAGGAACTGATGCCTTCGTTCTTCTGCCCTACGCTATTAAGGGGGCGGGGCAGCACGGGAGTGTGGTCGATGCGGCGGGCTTAACAGCCCTATGCCAGCATAGTAGCATAAATGAGATTTTTGTCAATAGGTTTAAATGACGTGAGTTCGGTCATAGTGTCGGGACAGGTAGCGTATAAGACCATTCCTGTACACACACTACTTCAATCGTGTGCTCCAAACTGGAAACTAGGATGGCTTCGCGTCAGGACTTCCCGTGCCTGCCTGTCTCACAATTTTTCTCCTCACTCCGAGCGCATCCCTCGCTGTTGGGCCCAATCCGCGAAGCGGCCAAGGAAGTCTG
>Ga0183100_1000707_pt1 | contig 22391 bp, 18 predicted proteins | sample Biomet2_FD_127789 | JGI IMG/M metagenome (GOLD analysis project Ga0183100, IMG submission 127789) | Microbial communities from bioreactor (seeded with anoxic lake sediment) at LBNL, California, USA - Biofuel metagenome 2 | ecosystem: Engineered > Bioreactor > Anaerobic > Unclassified ...
TGAGGAGGCAGGATTCACGCCTGTTGCGATCATTAACCAGTTGGTGTTCAGGCACTCCCCCCGAAGGCTGCCGTTAAAGGATTCGATGTGGGCGTTGTCGGTTGGCGTGCCGGGTCTTAAGAACACCAGTTGGATCTTCCGGTCATAAGTCCAGGCATCCAGAGCACGAGAGATAAACTCAGGTCCATTGTCCACCTTGATGCATTTGGGGGTTCCGCGCTCTTTGGAAACATGCTGGAGGATCGCACAGACCCCCTCTCCCTTGATGGCCTTATCCGCATAGGTCGCCAGGCACTCTCTTGTAAACAGGTCGATCAGCGTCAGTACCCGGAAGCGCTTGCCATCATACAGTTGGTCGGAGACGAAATCCATGGCCCAGCATTCATTGGCCGCCGTAGCCTCGCTGTGCGGTTTGACACGGTTTTGATTGGCTCTCTTGCGCCTGGTGCTATTGCGAAGGTTGAGGCCTTCGATCTTGTAGAGCCGATAGACCCGCTTTACATTAATTGTCCAGCCTTCACGCTTTAGCAGCACATGAATCCGTCGGTACCCATAGCGCACGCGTACGGCTGCGATCTCCTTGATCCGCATTCTGAGAAAGGCCTGCTCATCTCTCCGGGGACGACGCCGATAGATACTACGGTTCAGCCTCAGCACGCGACAGCAGCGGCGTTCGCTGGCATCGTAGGCCTTCTCCAGATAATCTACCGCCTCTTTCCGATCAGCAGGCCTTACCATTTTTTTGATAGTACGTCCTGCAGCATGATCTTATCCAGGCTCAGATCGGCCACCAGTTGCTTGAGCTTGCCGTTTTCCTCCTCCAACTGCTTGAGCCTTTTGAGGTCGCTGGGCAGCATCCCCGCATACTTGCTGCGCCAACGGTAGAAAGTCTGCTCCGCGATCCCCAGCTTGCGGCAGATCTCGGGCACCGCTGTGCCCAGTTCCGCCTGCTTGAGCGCGTAGGCAATCTGTTCTTCTGTGTACCGGTTCTTCTTCATTTTTCACCCGCCCCTTGCTTCTTTTGGTAGTCTATTTCTCTCTCTATCATTGGACTACCTTTTTCGGGGGCAGGTCAAATCAACGACACCATTCGTTTTTTGTCTAGGAAACAGCCACAAATACCAAAGGATTATTGGACCTGACGTCGAATGATACCCTACGAGGTATCATCATCTCATCGTCTTGAAGCACCCGAAAAATGGCGTAATTCACTCATCCGGATAACCTATGCTTTCCATTCGCGTGGTGCAGCGATTGATCATGGGCACATCCATGCTTGTAGCCTTACATTCTGTGTTAGCGTACTTAACGCACTCATAGACAAGGTGTCTTTGATTGTAATTATGACAACTTTCATCTGATTTCTGTATAACATTACGGAGGAGTAATTTATGAAACGACAGATTGTTGTTATTCTGGTGCTTTGTATACTTACCGGTTGTAGTACTGCTCAGGCGTATAGGGAATTATGGCCAGATCAAGATCTGCTTCGATACGATGGTACCGTTGTACTCGCCGGGTATAAGGGTTACAGGATACTGCCGACCTCTGACATCCTTTTGCTCGGGCAAAATAAGCTGGGTCTTGCCGATGCACAAGGCAACCTAATTACCGATGCTGTATGGGACGATATCATGCCATTCAGCGAGGGTTTGGCCGCGGTTAAAGACGATGGCTTGTATGGGTTTATCGACCGCAACGGCAATATGACCATCTCAATGCAGTGGGATGCGGTGCAAAGCTTCTATCAGGGCTACGCGATCGTTGGTATCGGGCTTATCAACTGGGACGAAAGCCAAGAGCCGAGACCTTATTACTCGGAGCCGAGTTATTACCATCCACAAGAGGCCGGGGCGGACGGCGACGAGTACGAGGAGCCTAACCCACTTGAATACTGTGAAAAGTGCGGCGTCATTGACCTTCAAGGTAACTATGTGGTGCCGTTGGGAACGCAGGATAAGGATTCGATCAGTGCTGCCTATGGTCGTCCTCCTCAGGAGAAGATCAATCCATATGAGGCTCCAGTTGTGAGCAGTGCATCTTGCGATGACCGCAGTTTTAACGAATACTTGATGCTGTTGAGCCATATCAGTCTTCGTTTTGAGTACCAAAATGATGATTATTACGAAAAGGTTTTCGAGTCGGACCGCAGCGAGCTGTGTGCCCAATTCGGTAGTCCGTGCAAAGATGTTCTGAATTGGCAAACAGGCTTAGAAACTCTCACCATGAGCGGATTGACTTTTACACTGCACAGTGGGAGGCTGATTGCTGTTTCGCAGACCATACCTATACACGGTTCTGTGGATGGGCTGCTTTACTGGTTTTACGCTAAAGCGGAAGAAAAAAGTATTGATAGCGGTCTCTCCTTTTCGGTTATGCAACTGGATGACTGTGTTTACATTGACGACGACTACTTCTTTACTAACCATCCCATAGGGTTGCCTGATGTCGCACCATTCTATCCAGCCGCACAGTCGATCTTTGCCGGCGGGTGGATGGACTGGGATCGTTATTCGTCGGCGTATACCAGTGAGTCCGAGCATACACTTGATCCATTGATACCACTCGACGCGTTGATTGCCTCGAAAGGTACTAAAACGAGTGTCGGTGTTTGTGGCCCGTTTCCATCCATAAACCCTCTAACTGAAATGATTATCGATGACTACGATGAACTGTCAACCCAGAATTTCTTTCTGATTAAAGACTGGGATTTGCGCTTTCTGAGAGGAGAGGCTTGTTTGCAGACGCTAAGTAAAACGAGGGGTTCCGAAAAGTACAATATGGTTTTTGACCTGCGTGTGAAGGATGGCGATCCTGTTTTTTGCGTGATTATCACGCCGCTCAGCCCGGCGGATGTGGCTCTTGCGATGGCGTCGGTCCTTCAGTAACGTTATATGCCTTCGCTACGGAGGTTCCCCTATATGTGTCTAAATTCAGTCAGATGATCGAGCTTGATTATGGCTCATACGCCGGGGGATTTCTGGAAAACTTTGGACGGCGGAAGGTAAGCCTTCCATGCTCTTATGGGATGGACTGTAGCATTGCACAGACGCCATCCACTTTGATGGCGTTATGTGCGTATTTCGTTATATGTTCTGGCAAGGATTACTGCTTACTAATAACGGCATCCCAGAAAAACTGTCCTCCGTGGCACTCAAGTGTTTCGGTCCAGTTCTTATCCGACGGCGCGGCATATGTACTATCTACATCCCATGCATCTCCGCGCATCTCATAACGATAACTCCCCTCGCATAAACCTTGATAGAATAATACATAGTTGAGGTCATTCCAGGACTCATCTGAGTCGTAAGCTGAATTGGATTTAAGCAAGGATCCACTTGTATCTTCAAAATAGTCCCGATATGTAACGATAGAATCCGCTGAGTACCCAGGGAAATATTGTTCCGCAAATCTATTCTTGTCCTCCTCCAGCAGATCCGATGCTTCGAAAGACAGAAAATTTTCTTTCAACAATACACGATCCGGGGTGACAATCGCAAGGTAGACAACGCCATAACTCTCATAACGATGAACCGCCGTTGTTTCAAAGAGTTCAAGTACATTTGGCTTAATGGGATAACTACAGGTCGTTCCGAAACGCATCAGCGTTGTTTGATCGAACACGAAATATTTATCCCCATACCAGTATCGTTTATATCCTGTGCTGGGTTCCACATCCTGTACCGTAGGCGTGCTGCATAATTCTAGAATCTGATTTTGGCTTAGGGTGAGCACTTCGGTATTCTTAAATACTGACAACGGCAAAGAGTTATCTATCAAGAGTACCTCGTCGTTGTAATGGTAAAATCGCCCAAAGGGCAGAGAATAGAGCACTTCCGCATTTGCACTCAACAGGTCGGCACCAAGCTTAACATAGCCGATATAGCAGTTCTTGTCCGTATCAACCTTCAGGCTCTGGTAGGGTAAAAGGGTGGCGATACCCTCTATGGGTCGTATCAGGAATAGCTGCTGTCCTATTTCAGTCCCATACAGATCAAAATCTAGCGGCTCCGTCTGTTCAGCATAGCCGATAAAATGCCCTTCCGCTAACGCAGGTTCAAAACGGAACCAAGTATTCGGCAAAGCGTTACCTTGCTTGTCTTTCAGATGATCGCTCAGGACATTGCCCTGATCATCCAGGATTTGATTGTTTTCATTGTCTATGATCAGTTTTTTCTGGGTTGAATACCAATCCTTTTCTATCGGGGAATCGTCTGAGGGGTATTGTTGTTCTCTATCCAGTCCCGCATATTGGGCAAAGATCGCATCCAAATTCTGCGTTGTTGGGGCGACGATGACATTTCCGCTATAATCGATCACCCCCCAGGCGTAATACGGACTGTTGCTGTCACCTGGCTCTGAAAGATACTCTATCGTCCGGCAATTATCCCATGTATCCAGCGAATAAACATCTGAAAGATCGGCAGTCCGCTCGTCCGTGTAGTAAGCCCATGTGGACGTGGCTCCGAAGCTTTGCTCGATATTTCCCTTCTCATCAAGTGGATAGGCAATCATGGCATATCCTTTATAGAAGCTAAAGGCCAATGGCCATTGCGGTTCAATCACCGTATTTCCCTGTTCATCCACATAACCGAACAAACCGTCATGAGCGACGAGGCCTAAACCTTCGCTGAAAGGGCTGACGAAGTCCCATACTGGCGGGACGATAATCTTCCCAGTGTGATCTGCCCAGCCGACGCAACCATCCTTCTCTATGCGATAATGTCCGTCATCATCGTGTTGAATGGAATGATAAATTGGAGGCAATATTACGGTTCCGTCAGGTTTAATAAGCCCCTCGTTGGCTAATGCCGTACCACAAACAGACAGGATAAAACAGATCACCCATAGCAATCGTTTCATAACGAACCTCCCATTGATTAATGATTGCGTAATCCAACCTCCGGCAAGAAGTGTCTGCCCGAGCGGACGCCGTATCTGTTTTGTCTGGTGATAGCCGTGTTCATCATAACTGCCCAATCAATTGAAGCGCCTTATCCAGTGTGACCGCGCCGTCCAGTTGCAACTCCGCACTCCTGAACACCATCAGGTACTTGTACTTTTGCCCAAGCTGATGCTGCCATGCACGCCCAAGGTGTAGCTTTTGCTTGGTTTCGTCGTTGATCAGATGATCGCCCTTGGTCTCCACCAAGAGGATGGTACCGCTTGCCGTACACACGATAAAATCCGGGTAATGCGTGATTGCGCCGTTCAGGCTAAACCCACGGCGCTCCATCACACGGTGCCACCAAACAAAGTTGTCCAGTGCCGAGATCTGTTGAATGGCTTCAAATTCAAAGTCGTTCATGTCGTCGGCTTCGGCTTCATAGAGTGTTTTAACAAGGTTTTCGGTGGCTTTCACAGGCGTGATGATTTCTGGGAAAGTATAGCCTAACCCAGCAAAACAGATGATGTTACCGGTTTCCAACATCTCATCGAAACGCTTCTGCCGATATATGGCCTGGAGCGATTCGATTTTCTCTTTAATTTTGTATGCAAAGGCAGGCACGGAATGCTCCAACGCTTCCAGATCATCATTGCGCATGGTTTGCACGACCCGCTCCACATATTTACGAAGGTCGCCGGCAACCAGCGTATCATCCTTATCCAACAGGGAACAGATTTGAAAGATGCAATGCCCTATTCTCTTTTCGGAAGGTGCTGTTTCAATGGCATCACGGAATTGCTTGCTTTCAATGGCATTCAGATAACGGTGTTTGGGTATTGCCTCTCCGTTCTCTCGAATATCCACCTCGACCACCTTGGCGCCTGTGGAAGTAAAATCGATACGCGTATCCTGCTCCGCCAGTGTAAAGCCTTTTGTGAGTGCCTCTTTGGAGAGCTTAATATCATTTCCGGCCAGCAGAAGGCTCTCCGTAGTGTGGCGGTAGAATTGCGGCAGAATCAACGTTTGGATGCTTTCCCGTAACTGGGGTTGAATCGCGTAATGCGGCATCTTATCAATCACTTCCTCCGCCAAAGGCAGGTCTGTGAGATTTTGCATACCGGCCTCGTAGGCAGCTCCCTGCTGCTGTGCAAAGGCTTCCATTTCGCGGAAGACATCCGCAGTTGATGGATCACTGTCGATGGCGGCGCGCCGTTCCAGTTCCTGCCTGACCGCTTCCACATCCACGCCGGGGTACTCCTCATCGTTTTGCGGGTCACTGTCCAAGGCCATTTGCTGTGGAGTAGGCTGGGGTATCGACGGAACAGGAGGAGAATCCTGCACAAGGCAATCCTTCCGCGTAAAACCTGCGCGGTTCAGCCCTTTAATGATCTGCTCCAGTGTATCGCGGAAATCGTTGCTACAGGTCAGCACATACGCCATGTTGAGCATTTTGGCTGTATTGCGTTGTGTGTCAGGCAAGCGAAGCACTCGACCCAGTATCTGCTCCACATCCACCGAGGAGGTTTTGTTGGCCAGCGTCGCCAGTATATACGCAAAGGGGCAATCCCAGCCCTCTTTCAGCGCGTTGATGGTAATGATATAACGAATCTTGCACGATGGGCTTTTTAAATCGACACCGCGAAGTTCGTTGATATCCGCTGTCTTGATAGCAATTTCATCGTTGGGTATCCCCAAGCCAAGTAAATCTTCCTTGATTCGGGTGAATGTTCTGACTTGATCCCGCCCTTTGGGCTGTGCCTGAAACAGGATGATTGGGCGGATGTAGCGCCCACTTGCGGCCATCTCCGCCTGCGCGGCTTCTTCCAGCTTGCCGCGAAGTGTGAGCGCGTCCATCAAAACATCCGCCTGATCGTTGCGATTGTAGACGATCACGGGGAGTTTGACCATGTTTTCTTCTTTCAGGGCGCGGGCATCCACAAAGGAGATGATATTGCTGTTGGCTTTGGGTGTAGCCGTTAAATCCAGTACAAAGGAAGGGTCCAGATTGTTGAGCATTTCTACGCTCAGGTCAGATTCGGCATTGTGGCTTTCATCCACAATCACGATGGGGTTCAGCCCGTTGAGCGCCTGAATGAGCGCCGTATCATCCGCGCCTTCCACGGTATGGGCGGAGGGGTAGAGGGTCGCAAAATCCGCCAGAGCGCTGTTTTCACGGTACACAAGGCGGCCATCCTTTTTTGCGGAACGAAGGGAATCATAGCTGAGCACGCAAAGGGTCAACTGTTCGCGTACCGATGTGGGGTTGAAGTTCTTGCCGTTTAGCAGTTCATCCTTCGTGCAAACTTCCACACGACCTTGAAAATCCACATCCAGCCGATTCCGATACGGGTGCTCCTTATCTTGCAAGGTTTGCACCGTCTGCTCCAGAATGGCGTTGGATGGCACCAGCCACACAACCACCTGCGGGCGGTTTTGGCAGATGGCCTTTACGATAGGCAATACCGCACAGCAGGCGAGGTAAGTTTTACCGCCTCCCGTAGGCACTTTGAAGCACACATGCGGCGTACCCGGCAGCACGTTTTTATAAGGCGCTATCGCGCCCATGCCGACTGCCACGCCCTGCTCCAGCCAGAACCTGCGAAAGGCTTCGGCCAGCGTTGCATGCGGCTCGTTCAGGCAAGTCAGATAGGCGTCCAAATCCCGTAGCACACGCCGCTGGTAGTTTTTCAGTTCCATGTTCCGGCCTCCTTACAGCCGCGTGATGTCGCGGGGGATTTTCTTGAAGGTGATGCGCAACCGCGCCATTTCATCCTGCCCCAATGCGCACCGGTCGGCATAGATGACGTATTCCTCCGCGTGGGTCTGGATGGTCGAAAGCATTTCATCATCCAACACGGTTACGCGGTGCGGTTCAAACACAAAGTAATAAGCCGCCTGCCTGTGCACGCCAAGCAGGTAGGGTTCTTTTTCGCTATCTCCCCGCATGGGCGTTTTGGTTTCCATAAAGTAGACATACTCCCGTATGCGCTGGGCGGGGATATTCGGGTTGAGCATATCGCCAATGAGCAACTGCTCACCCAAATCATAAAAGGAAAAATCGCCGCCGGTACCCGTAACGGCACTGTTGCCTTCGCCGTAGCCCTGCATCACGCGGCGCACACGCTCGGCGGTGGTGGTTTGGGCATAGTCTTCCATTTCCACGAGGATGAAGCGGCGGTTGCCGCCATCCTGCTTGTTGAGGTTCAACACCGCGTGCGCAGTGGTGCCGGAACCGGCGAAGGAATCAAGGATGATAGAATCGGGGTCAGAGGCAACTGCTAAAACTCTCAACAATAAGCGTGTCGGTTTTGGCGTGTCAAATGCAATAGTGTTATCAAAAATTGCTTTGATTTCCTTGGATGCTTCATCGGTATGACCAACATCATCATATGGCCAATAATTCGTCACTAAACGACCGCCGACATTATCAATATGCCGTTTACATGCTATACCGCCTTTTCCTTGACTGGTAAAGTACAAATCCGGCCAATTGCCTTGATTATAGCGCTCTACACTCTCCCCTTTTTGTTCTTCAAAGGACTGTTCCAATACGATTGACGGTATCGCTTGTGGCACGCTGGCATTCGTGCCACATATTCTTGCTCTATGTTCGAAGTCTTCAAGCGTTTCTAGCTTATATGATGACCACTGCCGCATAATACTAAACATCTGTTCTTGCCCGAATGTCCAGTGTCGTCCAATCGGAGGATAAAGCATCTTCCCTGTGATGGGATGTTGAATGGCATATACCATGCCGGGATGTGTAGCAGCACCAGGAGCACTGGCATCACCGGCCTTCCACGGTATTGGGTCTCCGTCCGGGCTAAGGTATCTTGCGTCCATGTTACTAGTACGCGGCAGCTTGTTTGGGTTCCAATTGGGTTGCTTGCTGTAAACCAGCATATGTTCCACTTCGTTGACAATCCCCTTGGAATCGTTTCTGGTGGAATAGGTTCTTTGCCATGAAACATTGGAAACAAAGCAGGTTGCACCGAAGATTTCATCACAGATCAGCTTCAGGTTCGCCTGCTCGTTATCATCAATGCTGATAAAGATTGCACCATCCGGGGCAAGCAGGCGTTGGAGTAGTTTTAAACGTGGATACATCATACACAGCCATTTATCATGCCGGCTCAGGTCTTCGCCTTCCTTGCCCACGACCTGCCCCAACCATTTACGAAACTTGGGGTCGTTCACATTATCGTTATACACCCAACCTTCGTTGCCGGTGTTATAGGGCGGGTCGATGTAAATGCACTTGATTTTGCCTTCATACCTTGGCAGCAGCGCCTTGAGGGCTTCCAGATTGTCGCCGCGGATAATCTTGTTTTCACTCTCAGTGTTGGGTTGCTCTTGGTTGCCTGAAGAAAATGTATACTGCAAATCCAGTACACGGAAAGGCACATCCAAGTGGTGGTTGATCACTTTATCTTTTCCGATCCAGTTGAGTGTCGGCATTCTGTAACGCTCCTGTTTTCTATTGCTTATAGCTGTGCGAATATCACTCAATATTTTACAGCAAAACTCCCGGCACGTAAAGCCGAGAGTACTTTATTTCTATAATATAAACACGTCGTGTGCGTTGAATCACCATTCTCACAATATCGATTACTGTGTATTGCTATTGGGGGATGATTTGGTATCTACCAGCCATTAAAAGCCAATAAAAATCATGCTATTGTTGCGACTGCTTTTCTTATCAAGATGTTGATACGATCATATTGATCTTCAGAGATATCCTCTGACCCACATTCGATTCGGCAATACGCCAGCACATCCATCCCAAGCCGCCGTGCAACCTCATTCTGCGATAACCCAGCATCCCGCCGAGCCTTACGCAATTGCACATGCGCAGGTTCCACTCCCGAAGCCGCCCCCTGAGCCGGAATCGCTTCCATAAACCAATGATCTTCATCGTGGAACAGGTACACATCCGACTGTACCTCGTCTACAGTCACCTTGCAGGTATAGCGCGTCCCCTGCCCGCCCGATTTCAAACTGGCCGCCTGCCGCTCGTCGGTCACGCAGTCGATCTTCACTGGCGACCCACCCGGAAGCTGATATGCTACCGGCCGTATGTGCCCGCCCAGCTCATGCCTAGCAACTACGGTCACATAATCCTTGTGCGTAGTAGGCACAGACGCGGAACTGGGCGCCTGGTTCTGCATCGTCATGACTTAATACCCTCCTTCATCACATGCCATACATCGCCACAGGGTGAATCGTATGGTCCGCTTTCGGATCCAGCGTTGCCGCCTTGCGGTCGATCAGCACGATGCCTTTTTGCACGATGTTGTTGCCAAACCGATTGCGCAGCATGTCGACATTGCGTTCTAGCTGCTCCATCCGCGCTTTCTTTTCCGCGCTTCCAAACAGATCCATCTGTACGGGCACGCTCTCCGGCACCAGCGTCCCGCAGCTGATGCCCAGCCCCCGAAACGGATACATCCTCGCGTATCGCTCATCAAACAGCTTCATGGCTTCGCGGATGATATCCACTGCCAGATTGGTGGAAGCCCCCAGCATATGCTGGCAGGAGTGCCAGTCCAGCGAGGTGGTGGTTCGGTTGTTTCCGTCCGTATACTTGATCACGTTCCTGACAGCGATACTGATGTTCCGGCTGCGAAACCCGTGCTCCCGAAGCCGCATGGCCACGCACTCCGCCAGTATGGTCACGATGCAGAGCGCATCATTCCGGTTTTCGATATCGCTGGGCGCCGTTGTCGAGTTCCCGATGCTCTTGATCGCCATGGATTCGCTGACTGGCATGACCGGGGTCATATCCACCCCACGCGCGTAGGATTGCAGCATATCGGCTGTCTTGCCAAACTTGCGCCTAAGACACTCCGCATCAAACCTCGCGAGATCGCCAATCGTCCGGATGTTGATATCTGCATACTTCTTAGTAGTCTGCCTGCCGACATATAAAAGCTCCGAAACCGGCAGCGGCCATACCTTTTCTTTGAAATCGTCCCGGCGGATGGCCGTGGTCGCGTCCGGCTTTTTCAGATCAGAACCGAGCTTGGCAAAGATCTTATTGAAACTCACGCCCACGGAGATTGTCAACCCCAGTTCCTCCCGCACCCGGTTTCGGATAGCGTTGGCAATCCGCTCCCCGTCCTCAATCGTCACACCGGGGTTACTTAAATCGACCCAGTTCTCATCCAGCCCAAACGCCTCGACGCGATCGGAGTATTCCAGATAGATCTTGCGCATCAACCGCGAAAAGTGCAGATACCGCTCATAACGTGGGTGCAGGATGATCAGGTTCGGGCATACCTGCTTGGCCTGCCAGTTGGCCATGCCGGTCTGGATCCCGAACCCTTTAGCAATCGCGTTGGCGGTCAGCACAATGCCGTGCCGATCCTCCTGGCTACCGCATACCGCAACCGGGTAGGGGCGGAGGGCGGGGTTGTCCAGGATCTCGACGGAGGCGTAGTACTTGTTGGCGTCACAATGCAGAATCACCCTGTCCACCCGAACCGCCTCCTACATCTATTGACATCGCCGTTCTTGCCCGTAACGTTCTCGAATGCCCATCCCGCTTGGATAGCAGCCCATCACGAACCATGCGGTCAATGTGCCCCTGCACGGTGGAGGTGGATTTGAGACCCATGGCCAGGCAGATATCCCGGACGCTGGGCGCATAATGCTCGCGCTCCTGATACGACAGAATATACATATAGATACGGCTTCGCATTGACCCGTCTGAAGTATCCGGTCTGTTCATCCAATCCCTCCTCCAGGATAAGCGTTTGAAAGAAGCGTACACAAAATACACGTTTTCAATCTGCGGATGAAAACGTGGGTTATGGGTTCAATGAATTACCTTCAGACGACGGCTATGTCACTTTCGTCCAGCAATCCCAGCACACGGCCAACGCAGCGGATATCGTCATAATCGGAGAATCGAACATCACGGTACTTACGGTTGTGGGATACCAGACAATTCTTGCCCAGCTCTTTAACAAAGCTTTCGCCATTGACCATAAATACGCCCAGTTCGCCAATGGCCAAGCTCTCGGTTTGCTGAATGAGCAGTCGATCCCCATCCTTGAGTGTGGGGCGCATACTGTCGCCGGCAACATGCACGATCATATCGGCGCAGGCGGTTTCCGGGGTTTCATATACGTCGAGCCATTCGTAGTTATCGCCTTCGGGCACATACTCGCCGATCCCCGCCGAAGCAGGCAAGTAGTAATCTCGCAACTGCATGATCTTCCTAGCCTTGCGCTGCACTTCTGCCTGCTGCCGATCCACTTCCATCTTCATAACGCTGGTGATCATCTGCAAGCCATGCGAATCCAGATTACGGTACTGCTCGATCAGCCGCCGCTCCGTCATGGAGAGGCTGCGGTAGGTGGTGGTCGTGACCCCCATCAGTTCGTCCGGCGTGACGTCGTAGAGCTTGCAAAGCCTGTACAGCGTGCCGACATCCGGGAAATTCGCGTCCTTTTCCCAGTTGCTGACTGATGCGCTGGTCACCTTTAGGTGTGCGGCTACATCCAGCTGCTGCAAACCCAGACGCTCGCGGTTCGCCCGCAGGTTGTGCCCCAGGCTCGGCTGCCATTCCGTTTTATATCGCGCTGCGCGGCTGCTTCGTATCTTTTGCGGTTCGCCCGTGGTTTGAATCTCTGTATCGACCAACTTCTTCATAGCGTACCTCCTGCTTTCGCTGCAAGTATAACACAACTTGAACCGGGTGTAAAAGCGAACACGCAAAATATTTTGAAAATAAAAAATATGTCTTTGTTCCCGTTGACATGCTACTTCTGTGGTGATAAGCTCATGTCATTTCAAGCGAGCAATCAAGGGATATGCGCGATGACCATTGTATCTGCCTTGAAGCCACAACGTTTGAATTTCGTATGTAACATGGCATTTTCTGCTAACGGGAACAAATTACGAACACAAAATTGTTGATTTGAATAGGAGGCGCATATGGGTGAAGGAAACAACATTGAGTAGCCATAAGATGAGATGCCCACTGTGCGGAAAGCGGGTTTTTGATATATCCGAGTTGCCGGGGGAACAGGTTGCGATTACTTTAAAATGCCCCGGTTGTCACCAGGTGGTGACCGTGCGATGTACCGGGGAGGCGACGCTTCGCCTCCAGATGAGGCCGATGCGGCCGGTAACCTACAAAGCGGTGGGAGCCCCTTTGCGGCAACGTAAAGAGCCGTAATGCCCGCCAGCTGAATACTCTTTCATACCGAGCAAAGGCTCCGTGCCGTGGAATGCGACGAGTGACCAAATAGCCGGATGAATGCTGAGACAGTGATGACCACTGCCTCCATTCATCCGGCTTTTCATATTCTCCAAGAAATTTCTCAAATAGGAAATTAGGCTTCCTATTTGACCGATATGATAGCCCCGAGCCCAAGAGAAAGGAGGTGAACGACTGTGGGAGCCAACGAGCGCCGCGCTGAAATCATGCGCATTCTGATCGGGAAAAGACATGAAACGATGCGCGCGCTCGCAGATGAGCTTCACGTGACGACGCGAACAATCCGAACGGATATCACCGCTCTCACAGCCGATTACCCCCTGGAAACAGCGAGAGGAAACGGAGGCTGCGTAAAGCTTGCGGATTGGTACCATCCGCACAAGCGCCTGTTAAGCCGCGAACAGCAGCAAGTTCTCACCGAACTGGTCGCGGTCAGCGACGCACGTCAGTCAAGCGTGCTGCGTGAGTTGCTTTCCGCGTATGGCTCCATGAAACCTAACGAGATAGGAGGTACTCCATGATTGTTACCAGATAACCACTTCCCCGTGAACGCTACCCTCTACCAACACCAATGTCAGGCAGCAGATACCGCATTAACACGTTTTGAGGATGGCGGCGGCGCAACTCTCCTCATGGAAATGGGGACAGGCAAGACGTTGACATCCATCGCCATCGTCGGTCAACTATGGAAGGAGCGCCGTATCCGCAAAGCGCTCATCGTCGCCCCGCTCTCCATTCTGGGCGTCTGGGAAGAGGAGTTCCAGAAATTCGCTGCATTTGGCTATGAAATGACTCTGCTCATTGGCTCGCTGGCGCACAAGGCTGAAATCATCCGCCATACCTCCGGTGCGGCGTTGCAAGTGCTGGTGGTGAATTACGAATCCGCGTGGCGGCTGGAAACCGAACTGCTCCGCTGGCATCCTGACTGCGTCATCGCAGACGAATGCCACAAAATCAAGACCCATGACGCCCGCGCCAGTAAAACGATGCACAAACTGGGTGTGGCCGCAAAGTACCGTCTCGCCCTCACCGGCACCGTGATCACCAACAAGCCAATCGATGTGTTCAGCCAGTACAAGTTCGCGAATCCCAGCGTGTTTGGCCGCAGCTTCTTCATCTTCCGTAACCGCTACTTTGACATGACTGGGTATGGCAAATACACACCGGTAATGAAGCAGGCCATGGAAACGGAGTTCACCCAGCGTTTGCACAGCATTGCCTTCCGCGCGACCAAGGCCGAGTGCCTCGATCTTCCCGACACGACCGACGTGATCCAGCGCATTGATCTGGAACCTATCGCCCTACGCGCCTACCGCCAGCTGGTGAAGGACAGCTATACGGAATTGCAGGATGGTGCTGTAACCGTCACCAACGTTCTGACCCGCCTGTTGCGGCTGTCCCAGCTCACCGGGGGTTTCCTGGGCAGCGACGAGGATCCCAGGCCGGAGCAGGTTTCCTCCGCCAAACTGGACGCGTTGGAAGAAATCCTCGAAAGCGCAGATGGGCAAAAGCTGGTGATCATCGCCCGCTTTATCCCCGAAATCCAGGCGATCGAGCAACTCCTTACGCGCAAAGGTATCCGCTATTCCATCATCCACGGCGGCATTACGGATAGAGCGGCGCAGGTGAGCGCGTTCCAGACCGACCCCACGGTGCAAGTGTTCATCGGACAGATCGCCACAGCGGGGCTGGGCATCACGCTCACAGCCGCTTCCACCATGGTGTTCTACTCGCTGGACTACTCCATGAGCAACTACGAACAGACCAAAGCCCGCATCCACCGTGTCGGCCAGCGTCACCCCTGCACCTATATCCACCTCGTTGCTAGGGGCACGGTGGACGAGCAGGTGCTAAAAGCCCTCAAGGACAAGGCCGATCTTGCCAAGTCGCTGGTGGATGATTGCCGCGCAGGCCGTAACCCCTTCGACCCATACAGGAGGCAGTATGCAGCAGGAAACGATGTTTGAACTGGCTGATAAGCTCAAAGCGTTACGCGATCAGAAGGATGCGCTGGAAGCCGAGCTCAAGCAGGTCAACATGGACATTGACAACGCCGACTGGCATCTGGCCAACCACATGGCGGAAACGGAAACCCAGAATTTTACCCGCGCAGGCGTCATGTTCTACCTGACCACCAAGACCCGTGCCAGCGCGTTGGCTGGGCAGAAAGAAGCGCTGTATGACGCGCTTCGGGCACAGGGCTATGGCGACTTGGTCTACGAGACTGTCAACGCCAACTCCCTCTCCGCGTTCGTCAAGGAGCAGATCGAGGCCAATGACGATACCTTGCCCGAATGGCTGGATGGGCTGATCAGCGTGTTTGACAAAACGACTGTCGGCGTGCGCAAAGCACCCCGATAACACAGAAAGTGAGAAAACCATCATGAACGAAACCGAGATGATCACGACTACCGGCTACACCGCCCTCCGGGATTTCAACCTTGCCGACGCCATGCACGATGAACTGAACGGCATGGACATTACCTTTGACCGCGTTACCATCCCCGCAGCTGGGGGCACTACCTTCGAACTTCCCGGCGCGCTGCCCGGTGAAACGGATGCGGTCAAGGAGTTTACGGGTGTGATTCTCTACCATCACCCGCTGTTCTCTTTCTACCGCGAGCGGTTCACCGGCGGCAATAACGCGCCCGACTGCGGTAGCTACGACGGCTTGACTGGTATTGGTACTCCCGGCGGGGACTGCGCATCCTGCCCGCTCAATCAGTTCGGCTCCGGCGAGAACGGCGGCAAAGCCTGTAAAAACAAGCGCCGGATCTACATCCTGCGCGAGGGCGAAGTCATCCCGTTGCTGCTAACGCTGCCGACCGGCTCCATGAAGGAGTTTGCGGTCTACATCAAGCGGCTGCTCGCCAAGGGGAAAAAGTCCCAAAGCGTCGTGACGCGCTTCTCGCTCAAGAAGGTCAGTAACGCCAGCGGCATCGCCTACTCCCAGGCGCAGTTTGCCGTGGCGCGGACGCTGACGGAGGAGGAAACGCCCTGCATCGCTGCCATGGCGGAGCATGTGAAACAGCGTTCCACCCACGTGGGCTACGAAGCGGAACCCGTGGCAGGCGAAATCATCGACCCTGAAACCGGCGAGGTCACCCAGCCGCTGCAGTAAAGTCACCCCGACGGAGGGTGGCAACACCCTCCGCCCCATCTGAAAGGAGCTCTTCATGAACAACATTCAGGTTTTTACCAACCGGCACTTTGGTCAGGTTCGTGTCGTGATGCGCGATGGCGAGCCATGGTTTATCGCCGCAGATATTTGTCGGGCACTGGACGTTGACAATAACAGGCAAGCCGTATCCCGGCTTGACGAGGATGAGAAAGGTGTCATTTTAAATGACACGAATCGCGGAAAACGAAGCATGGCAGTCATTAGTGAGCCTGGCTTGTACGCCTTGGTTCTGGGCAGCCGCAAACCGGAAGCGCAATCCTTCCGTCGCTGGATTACCCATGAGGTGCTGCCCGCAATCCATCAGGAAGGCGCGTACATGACGCCCGAACGCCTGCACGAGGTGTTGGAGGATCCCGACACACTCATCGCGCTGGCTCAGCGGCTCAAACTGATGCAGGAGAAAAATCGCACATTGGCCGCCAAGAATGTGGAGTTGCTTCCCAAGGCGGACTACTTCGACCGGTTGGTCGATCATGAGGTCAACCTGACCCTGCGCGAAACCGCAAAGGAGCTGGGCATAAAAGAACGCAGCTTCATTGATTACCTCATCGAGCATGGCTATCTGTACCGGGATAAGAAGCAGCACCTCATGCCCTACGCCGAGCATGTGGACACCCTGTTCGCGGTGAAGGAGTGCGTCAACGAGCGCACCGGCTGGGGTGGCACGCAGACGCTGGTTACCCCGCAGGGTCGCAACTGCTTCCGCAAGCAACTTTGCTGAACCATACGGCGGAGGGCGGCAATGTCCTCCGCCTCCCGAAAGGAGGCTTTCCATGGGATACCAATGCGTCACGGAACTAAACGACATTCACGATTACCTGCAGGGGGCCACGCTGGTCGCGTTCGACTTTGAAACTGCGCCGCTGCTGCAGTACCGATCTGACCCCAAAGCATCTCTTGACCCCCACCGCGCCTGTATCGTGGGCATCAGCCTGTCGGTGGCGGAGGGCGGCGCCATCTATATTCCCTTGCAGCATTTCGACGGGGGCAATGCCGACCAAGAAATCATCATCCCTTTCCTGCGCGATGCGTTGTGGATGAACTCCAGCGTCACCAAGGTGGCGCACAATCTGGCCTTCGAAGCGCAATTCCTGTACGCGCTGGGCATCGTCCTACAGCCTCCGTGCTACGACACCATCGCCGCCGCGCAACTGACGCTCAAGGGCAACTACGAATTTCGTGGCCTCGGTGACTCAGGCCTGAAAACCCTTGTGCCAAAGTTACTGGGCGTGGAGCTTCCAACCTTTGAGGAGGTTACGGGCGGCAGGTTCTTTGACGAGTTGCCCCCTGACGACCCGGAAACCATCCGCTACGCCTGCGCAGACAGTGATTATGCCTTGCAACTGTACCACCGCTTCAACGCCTGGTTTGATGCCTACTTGCCACAGCACCGTACCCTCGTTGAGCAGGTGGAAAGTCCCACGGCCATCTTCTGCGGGCTCATGAAGTACAACGGGCTGCTCATGGATCGTCCCAGAATGATCCATAAACAACTGGAATGCATGGATCGGCTCGTGGAGCTGCGGGAACAGATCCGTAGCCTGATCGGCGATGTGGACATCGGCGCGAACGCAGGAACCAAGGCGTTCAAGGATTATCTGTTCAAAGATCTGGGCTTGCCTATTCTGAAAACGACGGAGAAAAATGCCGAGGCTGCGGACGATCAGGTCATGGTGATGCTGGCGCAATGGTGCGCCGAACACCGGCCGGAGCTGGTTTCCCTGTTCGAACTGGTGCAGGAGTACCGCAGGTGGTCAAAGCTGAAAAACACCTATGTCGACGGCTATCTCAAGCACGTTAACGACGCCACGGGTCGCATCCACCCTGATTTGCTACCTCTGGCCACCGCGACGGGACGCTTTGCGGCGCGCAATCCTAACATGCAAAATTGCCCCCGCAAGTCCAACGATCCTGTGGGGATCCGATCCTTCATCGTGGCGCCTGAAAGCCATGTGCTGGTTTCCTGCGACTTTTCGCAGATCGAACTGCGCGTCGGCGCGTTCTACTGTAAGGATCCCAGGATGCTGGAAACCTACCGCACCGGCGGCGACATCCACGCGCAGACCACAAGTATTATCTTCGGAATCCCGTATGCGGAAGCGGTGAATAAAAATGCGCTGGACTACAAAGAACGCCGTACAATTGCAAAAAATGTCAATTTCGGCACGGTTTTCGGACTATATCCACATGGCTTGCAGCGGACACTGCGCTTCAAGGCAGGGCTGAACCCAACACTTACAGAGTGCGAGAGTATCATCGCCAACCTGAAAGCGGGCTATCCCAAGCTGGCCAAGTGGCAGGAGCAGGAAAAGCGCACCGCAGCCTCCACCCAGTACACCCAGACTCACCTTGGGCGGAGGCGGTATCTGCCCGGCATCCGCTCGCAGGACTGGAGCCGCAAAAGCTTTGCAGAACGCTGCGCGCTCAACACGCCCATTCAGGGTACGGCCGCCGACATTCTAAAACTGGCGCTGGGGCGGTTGCTAGCGGGATTGCCTGAACGTCCCTGGCTCAAGCCCCTGCTCCAGATCCACGATGAGCTGGTGTTTGAACTGCCCACTAAGTGTCTTAACGATGCTGTTGCTTACATCCGCGCCTGTATGGAGCAGCAACCCTTCCCTGAATTTGACGTGCCCATCGTGGCGGAGGCCGCCTACGGCGCTGACTTTGGGCACATGACCGAGATCGAGAGGAGCAACCCATGAAAAAGAACCCATTACTGCTGGCGGACCGTTTGCTGGCAGACCCCGATTACGCCATCCGGGTGTTTCGGGAACTCAAGCAGGAGCGCGCAAAACGCGCTCATCTGGAAAGGCAAACCGCCGAACATCGCCGTTGGGCAGCAACGATACGTCCCAAACTGGACTTCTTCGACCGGGTGCTGCGCAGGGACGAACTGCTCCCCACGGCGGTCATCGCAGCTGATTACGGCATGGCGGAACATGATTTCACCGATATGCTCCAAGCGCTCGGCATCTGCTCGGATACAGGCTACGGTCTGCGCCTGATGCCCCGGTACGCCCAGCAGGGATACACAGCGGTGGAAACCGTTCTGTACGGCAATCACCACAAAGATCAGCGGCTGCTGTGGACACAGCGTGGGCGTTACTTTCTCTACCAGCTGCTCAAAGATCATTACAATCTGCTGCCCCGAAAGGAGAATATGCCATGATGTACCGCAACCACGAAGGCTATCCCGACCCTACTGCCGGCGCGGCGCTGGCCAAAATTGAGCAGGAGGAGTACCGATTGCGCTGCCCTTTCATGCCGCTGGTGTACATCTGCTCGCCCTATCAGGGAAACGTGGATCAGAACACACTGGCTGCGCAGCGCTACTCGCGTTTTGCCTTGGAGAACAAGCGCCTGCCCATCGCGCCGCACCTGCTGTTCCCACAGTTCATGGGCGCAGAAACGGACGCTTCCCGCGAGCTCGCCCTGCACATGGGCATGATCCTGCTCACCAAATGCCATGAACTGTGGTACTTCGGAGATCGGATCAGTGATGGCATGAAGCTGGAGCTCAACCGGGCACGGCTGCGCGGAACCCCAGTGCGGCATTTCAACGAAAACTGCCAGGAGGTAGCCATTTGAAAGCACTCAACATCCCCTTAACCGAATTCCTCCGCCCGTTCTTTGAGCCTTCCGACAAAATCTGCCTGCGGATCTTCGACGACCGCAAGGCGGGCAGTATTTTCAAAGGCATGAAGGTGGAAACGTCGCTGGCTAAAGTCGACGCCATGGCGGAGGATCTGAAAAAGCATAACGCCCAGAATCGCGGCATCTATTTCGTAGTCAACGCTGGCGGTCATGATGACGGCGAAATCACGCGCATCAACGCGCAGTTCATGGAATGCGACGATCTGTCCCTGGAGGAACAATGGGCCAAGATCAACGTTTTCCCCCTGGAACCGTCCATTGTGGTGAAAACCCGAAAGTCGCTACACACCTATTGGCTGATGAAGCATGCGGATGTCGCTTCCTTCCGCCGAGTGCAGCGGGCGCTGGCTGAGTACTTTGGCGGGGATAAAACCTGTGTCAACGAAAGCCGCGTTCTGCGTCTGCCGGGCTTCTACCACTGCAAGCAGGATCCGGTTATGGTGGAGTGCGTGAAGTTCAACCCCGAACTGCGTTACACACAGGCCGAACTGGAGAAGCATCTACCCCGGTTGGAACAGGACGCGCCGCGCAGCCTCGTGATCAACGCGCCCAAGGGCGCACAGCAGGGATTGGCCTCCGTGCGCAAACGCTGTGATTTCATCCGGCACTGCGCGCAGGATGCCGCCCAACTGTCAGAGCACGACTGGTATGCGATGATCACCAATCTGGCAGTTTTCGACGGCGGCGAGCAGGCAATCCATGCGCTATCGGCTGAGTATCCCGGTTACCGCGCCTCGGAAACGCAGGAGAAGATCAACCACTTTCTGGCCTCCGGCACCAAGCCAATGACCTGTAAAACCATTGCGGAGAAGGGTTTCCGTTGTCCCAGGATGCTGGATGGAAGCTGCGCCTGCAAAGCGCCGGCAGCGATGTGCTATCTGCCGATGGATCTGGACGCATTGCGCGAAACACTGGCGGATCAGCCGGTCACTGGGCGCACCGTTGAGGATGCCATCACCGCGCAACATTTTGTACGGGAATACCTGTACAATGTCGATCCTGTCATAGCGGGCGCCTTCCTGCAATACGAGCTTCGACAGCGGTTGGGTCTGAAGGCCATGGACATCAAGCCGCTGGACACGATGCAAAAGGAACTGTTCAAGACATGGAAAAACGCGAAAGAATCCCAACTCGACCGAAACGACCTTGAGCTTCCCGCGTGGTATGAGGTGACGGAGCGCGGCGGGCTACGCTTTAAGCCAGGCATCCTTGCCAACCATCTGGTACAGGATGTAGCGGCGTTCTATTCCACCGGCTCGTTCTATACCTATGACGGCGGCGTATACAAAATGCGGGATGACCTTTGGGCGGCCAATCAAGTACGCGAGTACATGAACGCGGGCACGGCGACGCAGAACGCGATCATGGACTGTACATGGCAGTGGCGCATCCAGGTGCTCAAGCCGGTGACGGAGATCAACGCTAACCCGTTCGTCATTAACCTGAAAAACGGTCTGTACAACGTGTTGGAGGAAACCCTGAAACCGCATTCGCCTGACTTCTGCTCCACCGTGCAGATTCAAGCCGCCTATCAGCCGGAAGCGCAATGCCAGCAGTTCATGGCTTTCCTGGAAAGCACACTTGGAGCGCCTGAAATTGGGCTAATGCAGGAGATCCTTGGCTACTTCCTCGTGCCGCTGAACAAGGCGCAAAAGGCCTTTATCCTAGTCGGCGCTCCGAATGCGGGCAAATCCACGATTCTGTCTGTGGTTCAGGAAATCCTGCTGGGTCAGGATAACGTTTCCAACGTCGCATGGCAGAACCTGAGCGACCGCTTCAACAAGGCAGAGCTGTTTGGCAAGCTGGCCAACATCTTTGCCGACCTGCCCAGCAAGGCGATCGAGGACAATGGTTTTTTCAAGTCTATGACCGGCGAGGATTACATCAGCGCGGAGCGTAAAAACAAGGATCCGTTCAATTTCCGGCCTTACGCGCGGTTCCTGTTCTCGTGTAACGAGATCCCCCGCAACTACGGCGATCGCAGCGATGGTTTCTATCGCAGGCTGTGCATCATCCGCTTCAAGCGGCCGGTGCCCAAAGAGCAGCGTGATCCGAACCTGCTGGACAAGCTGGCGACCGAGCGCGACGGCATCCTGATGTGGGCGATCCAAGGGCTACGCCGTCTCATGTCGCAGAATTACCAGTTCACCGAAACCGTGGCGACCGCGCAAGAGCTGAAACAGTACCGAATTGAATCCAATAGCGCGCTGCTGTTCATGGAGGAGTGCTGCGTTGTGGAGCCCAAGGCGGTGTCCGTGCGGGAGGAGGTGTTCGAGCGTTACCATGACTATTGCGTCAAAAACGGGTTGCGTCCGATGTCTCAAACCAGCTTCAACAAAGACGTTGAGAGCAATTATCCAAGCGTCAGTCGCGCGACGGACAATGTTGCCAACCGGCGCATCTGGCGGGGCGTGCGGCTGCACGGTGTTCTTGTCCAT
>Ga0183100_1000708_pt1 | contig 22333 bp, 20 predicted proteins | sample Biomet2_FD_127789 | JGI IMG/M metagenome (GOLD analysis project Ga0183100, IMG submission 127789) | Microbial communities from bioreactor (seeded with anoxic lake sediment) at LBNL, California, USA - Biofuel metagenome 2 | ecosystem: Engineered > Bioreactor > Anaerobic > Unclassified ...
CGCGTTCCACGCCCGGGAGGCCGCCTACGACGAGGTCTCCCGCCGGGCCTCCGCCCTGGAGCTGGCGACCGGGAGGGTGGAGGACCGAAGGACCGCTCTCCAAGAGGTCGAAGCGGTGGAGAAGGAGATCGCCGAGCGGGCCGGGGCCGTGGAGAGGCTCGCCACCCTGGAGAAGGTGATGGCCGACTTCAAGCAGAGCGTCATGGAGCGTGTCGTTCCCACCCTGTCCGAGATATCCTCCCAGCTGTTCTCGGACATGACCGACGCCCGGTACGGCGGGATCGAACTGGACGAGGACTACGAGATGCAGGTGTACGATGGGCAGGAGAAGTATCCCCTGAGCCGGTTCTCCGGCGGGGAGAGCGACCTCGCCAACCTCAGCCTGCGCCTGGCCATATCCAGGGTCCTCGCCGACCGCTCCGGCAACGACATCAACTTCCTCATCCTCGACGAGATCTTCGGCTCCCAGGACCAGGTCCGGAAGCGCAACATCATGAGCACCCTGAACCGCCTGGAGGGGCAGTTCCACCAGATTATCCTCATCAGCCACATCGACGACACCAAGGACCTGATGAGCAACGTCATCAACATCGTGGAGCAGGACGACGGGACGAGCGCGATCGAGATCGAATAAAAAGAGGAAGGGGGCCTACAGCCGCCCGATGATCTCCTGGCGCTTCTTCTGGTACTCGTCCTCGGTGATGAGGTTCTTGTCCCTGACCTCCTTGAGCTTGGCGAGGCGGTCGGACATCTCCGACGAATTCGACGGCGCGGGGGCCGGGGGCGCCGCGGCATAGGGCTGCGGCACATACTGGACCTGGGGCCGGGTGGCGTGGAAGATGATGTTCTCGGCGACCTTGCGGACCTCGAAGGGCTTGGGAATGTTCTCCCATACGATCGCTCCGCCGCTCCTCAGCTTCCTGGACTCCGAGTCGCTGTCGATGCCTCCCATCTCTCCGGCGGTGGCGAACATCACGTCCCCGTAGCCCAGGATGCGCTCCACGAACGGCTGGACCACCGAGACGTTCTGGATGCGGTCGATCTGGGTATCGACGAACATGAGGCTGAAGATGCCGGTCTGGGTCATGATGCGGCGGTCGGAGATGGCGAAGTAGGTGTGGGACCACGTCAGGTACTCGATCCCCAGGGCGATGAGACCTATGGCCATGGGCGCGAGGTACAGGGCCTCGAGCCCTTTCGCGCTCAGCACGACCGCGAAGATGACGATGATGGCCAGTATGCCTTCGCCTATCCCCCATCGGCGGTGCACGACGAACATGAGGAGGGTGAGGACGAGCATGACCAGCAGGAAGATGTACGTGCCCAGGTCCGAGGTGTTGATATTGGTCCCCCTCTGGACGAAGGCCGCCACGGCGAAGATGAGGCCGAAGATGGTCAGCAGCAGGGAGCGCAGGAAGTACACAATGATCGATGGCCTTCCCTCCCACAGGATCTGCTCGCCCGATACCAGGCGCTTGGTCGAGAACTTGCTCCTGCTTACCTTCGTATGCGGTGTACTCATCTCCTCCCTCTTCCTGAACCACCCCGCATATGGCCTTTAGCGATTTATAGGTTCAGTCCCGCCATACCTCGTCCAGGTCCACGTACCGCTTGACCATCTCGGCGATGTGCCGTATCTTGGTCTGGTCCTCGGGGTCGATGCGGGCGATGAGGCGGTCGACCATCTCCGCCGCCTCCATGGTGTTGTGCCTGGTGACGAGGATGGGCACCCCGACCTCGTAAGCCTTGGCCATCACCGGCTTGGGAGGGTACAGCCCTCCGGTGAGGACGAGGCAGGAGGTATCAGTGCTCAGGGCGGCCATCTGGATGTCGGCCCGGTCCCCGCCGGTGATGATGGCCTTGCGGGACAGCCGGCGCATGTACATGAGCGCGGTCTCCGGGGTCATGGCCCCGATCATGACCTTCTCCACGAGCTCGTCCATCCCCCGGTCGCCGTTGAGGACCTCGGCCCCCAGGGCCTCGGCCATCTCTCGTACCCGGAAGGTCCGGAGCTCCCTCATGGGCGGGATGGACCCGAGGACCTTGATCCCCCTCTTCTCGATGAGCCGCCCCATCCGGAGGTCCTCGGCCTGGTTGAGGATCACGCCGCGGAAGTGCAGGGGGTACTGGTCCATCAGCTTGCGGAGCATGCATATCTTGTCCAGAGCGGGCAGCTGGGCCGAGGACACCAGCACCACGTTGGCGTCGATGGCGTTGGCGATGGCCATGCCCGAGACCGAGCCCATGCACCCGGTGGTGATGTCCCTGGTCCCCTCGACCAGCATGGCCTCCGCCCCTGCCTTCACCCGTTCAAGGCGCTCGAGGATATCCCCCATCGCCACCGGCTGGTAGACGTCGTAGGTGAGCGGGCACAGCTGCTCCTCGTCGAACGGCAGGTCCAGCGCCCGCTTCATGAGATAGGCGTCCTGGTCGATGATCCTGCCCTCCAGGTTCATCATCACCTCCTTGAACGGCTTGAAGTAGCCGATCTTCAGCGGGCTGTTCTTGGCCAGCCCCAGGGCTACCATGCTCTTCCCCGACCTTTCCACAACCGATCCCAGAAATAGGGTCTTCATCAAACCACCCTCCTTATCGTCGCCAGCGCGTCGACGGCCCCGCAGCCCTGGCCAGCATCGCCGACCATCACCGGGTTGATCTCCAGCTCCGTTATCTCGGGGAAGTCCATGGCGATCTGGGCGACCCCGAATATCACCTTCTTCAGCGCCTCGATGTCCGCGGGCTTGCGCCCCCTGGCACCGGCGAGTATGGGGTAGGCCTTTATGGAGCGGATCATATCGTCCACGGCCTCCTCGGTCACCGGCGCGATGCGCTGGGTCACGTCCTTCATGATCTCCACGAAGATGCCTCCCAGCCCGAAGGTGAGGACCGGACCGAAGGTCTCGTCCCTGACCATGCCCACTATGACCTCCCGGCCGGGGAACATCTTCTCGATGGTGACCCCGTCCACCCTGGCTGTGGGCATGCGGGCGCGAACCTGGGACATCATGAGGGCATAGGTGCGGTGGACCTCGTCGTCGTCCCGCAGATTGACCGCGACCCCGCCCACGTCCGTCTTGTGGGCGATGTCCGGGGAGGACACCTTCATCACCACCGGGTAACCGATCATGTGCGCGAGCTTCACCGCCTCGTCGGCCGAGCGGGCCTCCCCCTCCGGAGGCACCGGCAGGCCGTAGGCCATGAGGATCTCCTTGCCCTCGCCCTCGCTGAGCGTTGTCCTCCCCTCCCCCCGGACCCGGTCGAGGAGCCTCCTCACCGCGTCCTGGTCCCCAGGCACCTTCGGCACCTCGTCGGCGGCCTTGCTCTCTTTCAGCTCCTTGTAACGGACCATCGCCCCTAATGCCCCCACCGCCCGGTCCGGGGACTGGTACGACGGCACCCCCGCTTCCATGAGGATGCGGGAGCCCTCGGCCACGTCCTCGCCGCCCACGAAGGAGGCGGCCACCGGGACCCGGGCGCTGCCGGCGAAGGAGGCGATCGTCCTCGCCACCGAGGTTATGTCCAGGATATCGGTGGGGGCCAGAAGAGCGAGGACCATGTGGACGTGGGGGTCGTCCATCACCGTCCGAATGGCCACCTCGTACCGGGCCGCGTCGGCATCGCCGATGACGTCCACCGGATTGTAGAAGTTGGCCTCCTCGGGAAGGACGGCCTTGAGCCGCTCCACGGTCTCGGGGGCGAAGGTGGCGAGGGTGAGGCCATTATCGGACACCGCGTCCGCGGCCAGGACCCCCAGGCCGCCGGCGTTGGTGACGATGGCCAGGCCGTCGCCTTCGGGGACGGGCATGGTGCCGAAGACCTGCAGCAGGTCGAACAGCTCGTCGATCGTTCTTACCCGCACCACCCCTGCCTGGGACAGCGCAGCGTCGTAGACCTTGTCGCTGCCGGAGAGCGCTCCGGTATGGGAGGACGCGGCCTTGGCCCCCGAGCTGGTCCTCCCGGCCTTGAGGGCGATGATGGGCTTGCACCTCGAGGTCTCCCTGGCCACCTGGATGAACTCCTGCCCGCCCTTCATCCCCTCGATGTACAGGCCGATGACCTTGGTCCGGTCGTCGTCCTTGAGGTAACCGAGGAGGTCCGACTCGTCGATGTCCAGCTTGTTGCCGACGCTGATGAACTTGGAGAACCCGATGCGCATTGCCCTGGCCCAGTCCAGCACCACCGAGCAGATCGCCCCGGACTGGGAGCTGATGGCGATGGAACCCTCCCTCGGATACTCGTTGGTGAAGGTCGCGTTCATCGCGTTGGAGGTGCTGATGACGCCCATGCAGTTGGGGCCCAGGACCCTGATGCCGTAGCGGCGGGCGATCTCCCCCACCTTCTGCTCCAGCTCCGCCCCCTCCCGCCCGGTCTCCCGGAAGCCGGCCGATATGACCACCGCGATCTTGGCCCCCTTCTCTCCGGCCTGCTCCATGACCTGGAGGACCGCGGTATTGGGCACGACCACCACGACCATCTCCACCTCCCCGGGGATGGAGGCGAGGTCCGGGTAGCATTTCAGGCCGAGAACTTCGGAGGCCTTGGGGTTCACCGGGTACAGCCCGCCGCGGTACCCCGAGCCGATGAGGTTCCTGACGATGATGTGGCCGATCTTCCCCTGCTTCTGGGACGCCCCCACCACGGCGATGGACGTAGCCTCGAACAGTGCCCTCATGCTTCCGACCGGTACCACCAGGGATATCACCTTCGAGCTCTTATTTCATTTGTTGGCAGTCCCCCGCGCTCCCTTCACCGGTTCGAGGTTCAGTGCTTGGCCATCAGGAAGGTTCCCAGATGGGTCTGGTCCTGCAGCGGGATCTCCTTCCCCCGGTGATGGATGCCCAGCAGGTCCATCAGCTGCAGGGCGTTCCGGATGCCCTTGGCCTTGGCCGTGTTGTTGAAGTACACCCTCATCTGGGACACCTTCTCCGAGAGCTCGACGACACGGTCCTTGATCTCGTCCATCTCCTCGTCGCTGTACAGGTAGTCGAACCTGCTGAGCCTGATATCGTCCTCATGCTCCTCGTACGACCAGACATCGTGGTCCCGGCCGTGGAGACGGACGTAGGCGTGGTCGGCGGTCGTCTCCGTGGTCAGCGGCATGCCCGGCCCGTCGGCCGCGACATTGGCCACCGCCCGGGACCGCAGCAGCTCCCCGACCTGGGGCTCAGGCCCTCCCGTCCGGTCGTCCAGCCAGGAGCGGTGACGGAACTCCACCGCGTACCGGTACTTGTCGGTGTCCAAGGTATCCAGCGTCTCCTCCAGGGCCTTCCTCGAGGCCTCCTCGTTCCTGAAACTGGGAGGAAGCTGCAGGAGGGTGGCCCCCAGCAGCCGATTGTCCGCCAGCAGACGGACGCAGGTGGCCTCGAAGGCGGATGCCAGGATGCCCGCCTTTCCGCCCTCGTTGTGGGCCAAGGCCTCATGGGTCACCTGAGCGGGCATCTTGACCGAGAACTCGAAATCCTTCTGGGCGAGCCCCTTCTTGATCCACCCGTTCACGATGAACTCGTTGGGCATGCGGTAGAAGGTGCTGTTGATCTCCACCGTGTTGAAGAACAGAGCGTAGTAGCGTAGCCACTCCTCCTTCTTCCGGGCGATGTTGACTGGATAGAACCTCCCCGCCCAATCCTCGTAAGACCATCCGCTGCAGCCGATTAGCACCGAAACCCCCCTATTAATTTCATCGCAGCGTACATATATCTTCCCAGTTTTCGCTCCCCGCCGCCGCCGGGGCCGTTCTAGGGGTCTGGCGGTCCATCGCGCCATGGGGGCGTTCAATGGAAAACATTAAGCCATACGACGCAATGGTCCAGGTGCCCTTAGAAATCGGGGACGATCAGTGAATCCCCTTGCATCCTAGGGGCGCACAGAGCGTCGTTACTATGGGTCTTTCCATGAACAACGATGTGACATCGGGTCATGATTGGGAAACAACCCCGACGCGCGACAAACAACCCCCGGCCTGGGTCAGTGTGGGGAGAATAGGCATACGCCGTCCATGAACCAATCTGTTAAGGTACGGGGGACAATCGAGCTCTTTCTTCGTCCCGAGCAGGTCAGCCCCGCTCGGAGGACGCCTTGAGCAACGCCCGGAGGACCGGGGCAGCCAAGGTTTATGGCATCGGACCTGACAAGATAGGGCCGGTGCTACCATGGTGACGCCTACGAACGAGAAGATGTACTGGGGCCGACGGCTGCAGGACAACCCGGTGGGGGAGTACCGTCCCAACGAGGGGCTCATCGAGGCCGTTTCCAGCAACCTCATGCCCCCGGGGAGGGCGCTGGTCCTGAGCAACGATGATGGCATCGACGCCCTCTACCTGGCCCAGGTCGGGTACGCCGTGGCCTTGGTGGGGTTCTTCCCCGCGGAACTGGACATCGCCCGGCAGAGGATCGCGGAGACCGACGCGAAGGTGCAGATATACACCGCCGAGCCCACCAAGATGCCTTTCCATTCCGGGGAGTTCGACGTGGTGTTCGATCCCCGGACCTACATCGCCCTGGAAGGGAAGGAGCGCGAGCTGTTCCTCCAGGAGATCTTCCGGCTCACTCATCCGGGGAGCTACTTCGTGGTGGTGGTGCCGAGCTATAAGGACACGCCCATCGGGTGCATGACCAAGCAGACCGCGGTCAATGCCTTCCAGCCCCCCTTCGAGGTGCTGGCGGTGACCGACATCGGAGGGGTGGAGGGGCCCGCCCTCCGCTACCAGTACTCCATAATGATGAGGCGGCCCTGATCAGCCCAGGTAGATCTTGGTGCCTAGGGAGCGGTCGAGCACGAAGGTGTCCTCCGGACCACCGTTGTCCCGGGCCCGGAAGAACCTCTCCAGCTTGGCGTCCATCTCGTCGGCGAAGTTGAGCGCCAGGGCCTCGGGGATGGCCGCCTCGGCGGGCGAGCCCTTCTCGTTGGTCCCGTGGCTCGCCAGCACCATGTGCACGAGCTTGGTCCTCAGCGCCGGGGGGACGTGATCGCACTTCTTACAGGCGTCCTCGACCATCTGCGCCCCGATGACGATGTGCCCGAGCAGCCTCCCGCTCACCGATTCGGTGATGGTCGTGGACACGTTGTAGCAGCCCACCTTGCCGATGTCGTGCAGCGCGGCCGAGGCCAGAAGGAGGTCCCGGTCCAGGTCGGGATACAGCTTGGAGATGGAGTCGCAGGCCCGCGCGACGTTGAGCGTGTGCTCGAGCAACCCGCCGACCCACGCGCAGTGGTAGGACACCGAGGCGGGGGCGGACTTGAACTTCTGGACCAGGCCGGGGTCGCCGAACAGCTGCCCCAGGACGGATTGGATGTCAGGATCGGAGATCTGTCCCAGCAGCGCCTGCAGCTCGGCGTACATGCCGTCAGGGTCCTTCTCGGTGCAGGGAATGAAATCGGCCGGATCGTAGTCGCCCTCCTTGGCCTCCTCGATCTGGTCCTTCCCGTTGGAGATGTTGACCTGGACCACCATCGCGTCGTTGAACTGGTCGCTGGTCCCTCTGATCCTGACGATAGCCCCCTCGTGGATCGCTTCGAACGCCTTCCGCACCTGGGCCTCGTCGCTGTTCCCCCAGTAGTTGACCTTGATCTCGCCGGTGGCGTCGCTCACGGTGAGGGAGAAAAAGTGGTTGGACTTCCGGCCCTTGCGGGGCGGGTCCTTTCTCTTCACGACATACGTCTCATCGATGCTCATGCCCTTGGCGCTGATGCCGCTGACCCACAGACGTTCCCTCCCCAACCAAGACACCTCGGGGGGAGATGGTCTGGACAGTTAAATAAAATAGGGCTTGCCCGCTCAGCTCAGATCGACCTTGCGGGCGGCAAGCCTGTGGAGCCAGTCCTCCGACTCGCGCCACTTGGGATGCAGCTTCTCCCGGGCCTTGAACTCGGGAGGATGGTGCCGGTGGCCGTCCGAGAGGCCGTCCTCCAGGTGCAGGAGCTCATGATACAGCACGTACTCGTGGACGAAGTCCGGCACCTTGTCGCTATCGAGGAGGGAAGATATGGCCACCACCCTCATGAGCACGCTGCAGTAGCCCACCCTCATCCTGTTGTTGCCCCTCGTCCAGTTGAGGGAGACGTCCCGCGAGGGGGACACGATCCCGCTGTCCACCAGGCGCTCGTAGCTCTCCTGCAGGTCGAAGTGCTGGCCCTCTGGGCTGCGGGTCAGGTTCCTGCTCCGCCGGATGTAGGTGGCCTGGTTCCTCCGGACGAAGTCGTCCGACTCCAGGTAGGCCTTCAGGCGGGGGCTGTACACGCACCCCGGGGTCCGCTTCTCGATGCGGCCATAGAGCGCTTGGGCGAAATCACCCATGATCTCCGGACGGGCGCCGCCGAGGTAATCGGAGATCTCGAAGGAGACCTTCTTCCCCAGCCGCTGCCAGGTGCTCTTGAACTCCTTGAAGGACATGAAGTCGGCCTTTATCTCCTCGAAGCCATAGGCCGCTCCCATCGTCGTGAACGTGGTATCCAGGATGTCCTCGCTAATGCCAAGCTTCGTGCCCCCCTCGCCCAGATAGGTTATGTCGGTCATCGTTATCTCCGTTGTTCGCGGACCGCATGCCAAGGTATAGTCCATGGCGATACACGGAGGCTTCAGAGGGGACGCCAAGGGTCGACCACACCTCCCGGTCCGCGAGGGGGACCATTTCTACGGGGATTAAGAAGGGTAGGACCTGATTCTCGATGTTGACGTTGACCTCCCCGCTCCCCGCCTTCGCTCTGGCCGAGCCCGAAGGGCCGATGTATGGCCGCCCTGTCCGGGGTCCCGTTGCTCTGCCCTGCAGCGAGGGGTGTTAGGGCCGTTATTATCCATTCTGATAACGGGGACGGGACGTTCTTAATCGTCCCGAGCGTCGAGCGGCTCGATGAAAGAAGGGGCCTCGGGCACCAGGATCATCACCAGGGGGAACCTGGACGGCATCGTATGCGCTGCGGTGTTCCTCGAGCGGTTCCCTGGAGGGAAGGTCACCTTCGTGAGCTCTCCGCCCTCGGCGGCCGAGGCGATCGCCAGGGACGTGACTTCTGACAGCATCGTCATCGCCGACGTCCCCCTCACCGGGGAGCTGGTGGCGATCATGGACCGCGATCCCCGCATCGTCCTGGTGGACCATCACCCGGCCTGCGCCGACCACCCCAGGGCCTTCGTCGACCTGACCCGCAGCGCTGCCGGGGTCCTGCACGATCACCTGGGGACCTCGCCGGTGACCGCACCGGCGGTCGTTCTCGCCGATCTATACGAGCACTCGGAGAGCGACCTGCTAGCCGCGTTCGCCGGGGGCTTCGGCAGGGAGCGGATCGAGCTCGAGTCCAGGACCCTGGACTTTGCCTGGCGGTTCAACGTCGAGGACGACGCCTTCCGCCTGGAGGCGGCCAGGGCGCTCTCCCGGGGGTTGTGGCCGTCGGAGAGCGAGGCCGTCATGAGGCGATACGGCGCGGTCGTGAACGGTGACAGGTGGACAAAGGCGGTGCGGCGGGTCCAGGAGAGGCTGGAGGTCCGGGGCGGCCTGGCCCTCCTGGACCTGCGGCACGGCCGGCCCTCCTTCCACGGCTTCGGCGCCCTGGCCCTGACCCAGGCGGCCCGGGAGCAGGGATGCGGCTATGCCCTGCTGGTCCATGACTCCCGGGACACGTCGGTAGCCTCTCTCCGCGCCTGCGGGGGGACCGGGCTCGACCTCGGCCTCTTCGTGCAGAGGTTCGCCCGGGAGCACGGGGCGGAGGGCGGGGGACACTATGCCAGCGCCGGCGCCCGCGTGCCGCGCGAGGCCGCCGACCTCCTCATCGACGAGCTTGCAACGGCGGTCAGCTGATCAGTCGTCGAACTCCGAGGACCTGGCGCCTGGCGCATCAGGGGTGCCGGGGGCCACCCTCCGGTACACCAGCACCGGGGACTTGGCGTTCTTGGCGATGACGTCCTGTATGGCCCCGAAGGCGAACTGGTCCCAGCGCTTGGCCGCCGATGAGCCGATGACCAGGAGGTTGGTCTCCAGCGACTCGGCCACCACACCGCTGATGAGGGACTCTGGCCTGATCTCCTTGATGATCACCGGCACCTTGCGCGATTCGACGATCATCTTGAGGCGCTTGGAGTACTCCGCCGCCTTCACCAGGTAGCGCTCGTTCACGATCACGTTGAGGATGGTGACCCGGGAATCGTTCATCTGGGCGATGTCCGCGGCCACCTCGGTGGCCTTGCTGACGTGCCACAGCCCGCCGGAGAGGATCATGATGTCGTTCAGCTTGAGCTTTCCCTCCGCCTTGAGCACCATGATGTCGCAGGGGGTCTGCCGGACGATGTCATCGAGCTTCCGGCCCAGCACCCGCTTCTGGGTGTTGGTATAGCCCTTCCATCCCAGCATGATCACGTTGACATGCTGTTCCCTGGCCGTGTCGATGATGCTGGCCACCACGTCGTGGGACACCTGGACGATGGCCCGGGTCTTGATCCCGCGCATCTCCGAGTACTCCTGCAGCTTCTCCAGGAGCTTCTTGCGCTCATCGACCCGCTTCTGCTCCACCGCGCTGAGGGGGACGCTGTTGGGGACCTCGACGACCGTCGTGAGCAGGATCTCACCGTCGTTCTTGGTCGCCAGCGTCACCGCCATGTCGATGAGCCCCTCGTTCTTGGGGTCATCCACGGGGATGAGGACGCGGTACCGCGCCTTGGCCTCCTCGCTCAGGAGCGAGGGAGCAGGGGGACGATAGCGCTCGATCTCCGCGCGGCCTTTGACGAAGTAGTGGACGAAGAGGCCGGAGAAGATGACCGCCAGGGCGATGTACCAGGCCAACGGGTCCAGGTCGAACAGCATGATGGCCAAGAATAGTTTGGTACCTACCCCTATAAGAGGGATCCATGGAAAGAAAGGAGTGATGAAGGACCGCTTTGCATCCGGTCTCTTCCTGCGCAAAGTGATGGCCGACAGGTTGACCAGAACGAAGAGCAGGAGGATCATGACATCGGCGACGGTGGCGACCTTCCTGATGTCAAAGGACACCGCCATGAAGATGATGATGATCCCGCTGATGACGATGGCCGTCACTGGGGTGTGCTTCTCGGGGTGAAGGCGCCCGAACACCGACGGCAGGTTGCCGTCCCGGCCCATGGCGAAGGACACCCGCGAGGCGGAGAAGATCACCGAGTTGACGGCGGCCACCGAGCCGATGATCATGCCCACCGACATTAACGCGCTCCCGATGAAGGGAATGGTCCTCTCGGCGGCGATGTTGAGGGCGTGGTCGCCTCCCGCTGCGGTCGCCTGCCATCCGATCGTGGCGAAGGTCACCGCGGCCACGACGATGAAGAGGATCGCGGAGATGACGATGCACAAGAACATGGCCCGGGGGACCGTCCTCTCCGGGTTCTTGGCCTCCTCCCCGGTCTGGGCCACCACCTCGTAGCCCTCGAAGATCATGAAGGTGAAGCCCATGGAGGTGGCGATGGAGAGGTAGCCGAAGGGCAGGAGCTCGGGGCCGAAGCCGCTCGCTCCCGCCGCGGCCGGGTTCCCGAAGATATAGGCGACGCTGAACAGGCAGAACAGAACGATGATTCCTATCAGGAAGGTCGATACCAGCATCTCGGAGCGGCCCGCTCCCTTGACCCCGCGGTAGTTCATGTAGCAGAACGTCACCGCGATGATGACGGTGAAGATGGTCGACACGGTGTCCATGGATAGGCCGAAGACCGACACCCCGTACTGGGACAGCAGGAGGCTGACACCGGTACCGAACCCGATGGCGTAGACACTGCAGGCGATGCAGTGGCCGATCCACGACATCCACCCGCCCAAGAAGCCCAGGGGCTCGAACAGCCCCTCCTTGACCCACAGGTACCCTCCTCCAGTCTCCGGAAAAGCACTCGACAGCTCGGCGTAGGCCAGGGCCGTGAAAATGGTTACGACGAAGTTCAAGGCGAAGGTCAGCAACAACCCAGGTCCGACGTACCCAGTGGCCAGGCCGATCAGCAGGAAGATAGAGGAACCTATGTTCGGGCCAATCCCGATCATCAGAACCTCTCCAAGTCCGAGATCACGGTTCAGGGTGACCTCGACCCCACTCGATGGGGGCGAGTGCTCTTCGGTCATAGGAATTGGCGCTGGAAACGGGTACTGTCAGATAAGCATTTCTAACCTGCGCTTGCCTGAAAACGTGACTAGGTAAACCTCTCAGCAGAGTATGCTGGCTTCGCGTTTTATGAGCCTCAAATTTGCGGGATTCCCCACGATGGCCTGGGCAGCTACCCTTCACAGCTTTACCGGGAGGTGGAATCCTATGCTAGAGAACCTTCACGGGGGCTGCGCACGGTGCTAGGTTCGAACACGCCGGACATGGTCGAACGCCATACGGGCCTGTCCTGTCGGGATGCCATCTCGAAAGCCGGGTAGCTGGATGATCATTGCGCAGCGTGCTTCCTTACCTGCTCTGCTGCCTCTTTTCCGGTCAAGTGTTCCACTACCATTCGTATCACGCTCAGGAAGTTCCAATCCTTTTGGATCTCCTTCTCCCCCTCTTCAGGAAAGCCAGGAGCGTACTTGCTGTTCAAAAGGCGCATGACCTGGGCCCTCTCAGCGTCATCGTCGACCTCTTTCGCCCTTCCGAAGGCGATGACGCTCCGAAAATTCGTTGCGAAGATGTCCGGCACGATCTTGTCTTTATCAACGACACAGAACGATACCTTGCTGGACCTCCTGATGGCGTCCAGCTTATGTCCGGATCGGGCACAATGGAAGTATATCCTCCCGTTCTCGTACACATAGTTGAGAGGAACGGCGTAGGGGTATCCGTCGTCTCCAGAGACGGCCAGGACGCCGGTCGAACCGTCTTTTAACATCTTCTCTGCAGATTCTTTCGGAAGAAACTGTTTCTTTCTTCTCATCTCTCGAAACATACCATCCTCTCAGACCCATTGAATTTTGAAAGTAACGAACTGGCATTATGCATCCATTCAAAATAGCTTTCACAATAATCCGATGGACCAAGCTACATAGGGAGCACGGGCAGGCCTAGATCCTCCCTCTGGACGCTCCTCGGTCAGACCAGTCTCCAGCCTTCCCTGGGGTCGAGGCGGCGGCGCATCAGGTAGTTGTTGCCCTGCCGGGACACCATGCGGTAGTCCATGTGGCGGTAGAACTCCATGGCCGGGTGGTTGGTGATCTGCACCCACAGCTCGATGCCCCTCAGCTCCTTCTCCTTGGCCCGGGCCTCGATGCGGGCGAGCATCTCCCGTCCCAGTCCCTGCCTCTGGTGCTCCTTGAGCACCTGGATGGAGTTGATGAAGAGGTTGTCGTTCCTCTCTTCCACCGAGTAATAGGCGATGATCCTGCCGTCGGACTCCAGGACCTCGGTGAACGCGTTCGGCTCCAGTAGCAGGTGCAGGAGGTCCTCGTCCCGGTACTCGACCCCCCAGGAGGAGAAGATGATCGAGGCCATGTTCTCCCTGCTCATACTGATGATCTGGGGGAGGTCCTTCCTGGTCATCTGCCGCGAAGTAAGCTCCATGTTGCCCTTCGACAGATTGAACCAGTGACGATAAACCCTTCGCGGAAGCGAACGTCGGATGCGAACGGCATTTCCGCAACAGTGCGGCAATTGTCTTATATATCTTAACAATTCTCAGTTGGACCGGTGATTGGATATGGTAGAGGTCAGCTCTGAAGCGATGAAGTTCATCAACGACCTGCTCGAGAAGAACGACAAGAAGGGCTTCGGCATCAGGATTTACCTTGCCGGAATGGGCTGCTCCGGCCCCCAGTTCGGGATGGCCTTCCAGGAGAAGAAGAACGAAGAGGACATCGAGCAGAAGGTCGATGGGTTCTCCTTCTACTATGACGGCGAGACCAAGGAGATGCTCGAGGGCTCCACCGTCGACTACATTGAGACTCCCAGCGGAGCGGGGCTCATCGTCAACAACCCCAACCTGCGGTCCTCCTGCGGCGGCTCCTGCTCCAGCTGTCACTAAACCGCTTTTCCCTTCCCTTTTGTTCATATTTTTCAATTTCTGCACTTTGGCGACCCCAGGCCAGACCAACCTTCATTAACGATGTGCTTGAACGTCCCGTCCGAGGGATAAGGATGGAATTGAAATGTCCTAAGGGAGACTTCACCGCCACCGGGGAAAACGAGCAAGAGGTCAGGTCCAAGATGGAGGAGCATGCCCGGACCGCCCACGGCATGGACGAGGGCTCGACCAAGAGCATGCTGGACCAGGCCATGAGCAAGGTCACCGGGCTGTTCAAAAAATAGACATCACGTTCAAACCCCCTTTTTTTTCTTTTTTACAGGATGACAACGATTATCGCCCCCGCGGTGCGTATGTCCTTCCATGTGCGGCCGCTTCACCATCGGCGAGATCAAGGAGCTCATCACCCGCTTCTCCATCGATGCACCGATAGCGGACATGCCCCGCCCGCGGTACAACCTCGCCCCCACCCAGGACGCCCCCATCGTCGTGCGCAGCAGCCCCAACCGCCTGGTCATGATGCGCTGGGGCCTCGTCCCCTTCTGGGCCCAGGACCCCAAGATCGGCTCGCGCCTGATCAACGCCCGGGCGGAGAGCGTGGCGGAAAGGCCGGCCTTCCGGGCGTCGCTCAAGGAGAGGCGCTGCCTCGTGCCCACGACCGGGTTCTATGAGTGGAAGAGCGCCGATGGGAAGGCGCCGTACCTCGCCAGGGTGAGGGACGAGAAGCTCTTCGCCATGGCCGGGCTGTACGATAGCTGGAAGGACCCCGCCGGGACCGAGGTCCTGAGCTTCACCATCCTCACCACCGTCGCCAACGAGCTCATGTCGCCCATCCACGGGCGCATGCCGGTCATCCTCTCCCGCGAGGACGAAGGGCAATGGCTGGCGCCCGGGCCGCTGGACGAGGGGGCGAGGGAGCGCCTGTTCCGCCCGTTCCCGTCCGAGCGCATGGAGGCGTACCCGGTCTCCAGGGCGGTGAACGATATAGGCAACGACTCCGAGGAGCTGGTGCGCCCGCTCCCTCAGGTCCGGGCGGCCCAGTGGTTCTAGGACACTTTCGGTACTGACGGCTGGGCTACCATAAGTTACTTCAACGACCCCCCTGATGCATGGGCGTGTTCGTCGACCACCCCCTCATTCTCAAGGACAGCATCGAGTCTCGGGAATACCAGCGGGCTCTGGCCGACGCTTGCCTGAAGACCTCCACACTGGTCGTCCTCCCCACCGGCATGGGCAAGACGGTCATCGCCCTGCTGGTCATCGCCGACGTCCTGGCCAAGGGGAAAGGGAAGGTCCTCCTCTTGGCGCCGACCAAGCCGCTGGTGGAGCAGCACGCGCTCTTCCTCAAGGACAGGCTCGTCGGCCGGAGCGTCGCGGTGCTGACCGGGGAGGTCGACCCCGAGGAGCGGGAGGTGGAGTGGCTGCAGAACGACGTCATCGTCTCGACCCCCCAGGTCATCGCCAACGACCTCCGGACAGAGAGGATAAACCTCCGCGACGTCCGCCTCATCGTGTTCGACGAAGCTCACCGGGGAGTGGGCAACTACGCCTACGTGCCCATCGCCCAGGAGTACATGGGCCACAACGGCCTGGTCCTGGGCATGACCGCCTCGCCGGGCTCCAGCATGGCCAAGATCAAGGAGGTGTGCTCGAACCTGGGGATCGAGAACATCGAGGTCCGCACGGAGGCCGACGCCGACGTCGCGAGCTACGTGCACGACATCTACATGGACTGGGTCGAGGTCGAGGTGCCGGTGGGCATGCGCAAGGTGGCCGACGTGCTCAGGAGGCTGTACCGCCGCTACGTCCAGGAGCTCGTCAACATGGGCGTCATGAACGCCGCCCGTCCGCCCTCGGTGAAGTACCTGCTGGAGGTCCAGAGGGCCATCCAGCTCCGGCTGAACAAGGGGGAGAAGAACCGGACGCTGTACAACGCCCTGTCCGTCCAGGCCAGGGCCATCAAGGTGGGGCACGCCCTGGAGCTCGCCGAGACCCAGGGGGTGACCGCGCTGAACAGCTACCTGGAGAAGCTGAGGGCGGAGGCCTCCTCGGGCAACGGCTCCAAGGCCTCCCGGGCCATCGTGGCATCGGACGAGTTCGAGGAGGTGACCCGGATGCTCTCCACCCTTCACATGGAGCACCCCAAGATCTCCCGGGTCATGAGCATCGTCAGCAACCAGATCCTGACCAAGCCCGACTCTCGAGTGCTGGTCTTCACCCAGTACCGGGACACCTGCGACATGGTGACCAACCTCCTCTCCAAGATCGACGGGGCCAGGGTGAGCAAGCTCATCGGGCAGTCCGGCCGCATCGGGGAGAAGGGGCTGAAGCAGAAGGAACAGATCAGCGTCCTGCAGCGGTTCAGGGACGGCGAGTTCAACGTCCTGGTCGCCACCTCCGTGGGCGAGGAGGGCCTGGACGTGGCCAACACCGACCTGGTGATCTTCTACGAGCCGGTGCCGTCGGAGATCCGCTCGATCCAGCGGCGGGGACGGACGGGCCGCAGCCGGGCCGGCCGGGTCGTGGTGCTGGTGACCGCGGGGACGAGGGACGAGGCCTCGCTCCACGCCAGCGAGAAGAAGGAGCGGGAGATGCACAAGCGGCTCCACACCCTCAAGCAGCAGTGGGACCGGGAGACCGCCAAGGCCGCCAAGCCGAAGAAGGCCCCCAAGCGGGGGCAGACCAACCTCTCCGATTTCCCCCCAGAGTAGGGCCCGGCATCCAATTTATATGTTACATATCGTTGGGATGGGCATGCTCTATCAGGACCTGGTAAAGGTGTACCAGGCGCTCGAATCGACCACTTCCAGGCTGGCCATGACCGACATCCTGGCCGACCTCTTCCGTTCCACCGACTGCGCTCACATCCGCCCCATCGTCTACATGACCCAGGGAGGCATCGTGCCTGATTTCTACCCTGAAAAGCTGGGCATGGCCGACAAGCTCTATCTGCGCACCCTGATCTCCGCCACCGGGGCCAAGGACTCCACTGTGCGCAAGCTGTGGGCCGAGGCCGGGGACCCCGGGACGGTGACCGAGAAGGTCTTCGAGACCAAGAAGCAGACCACCCTCTTCTCCGAGCCCCTCACTCTGGACCGGGTGTACGAAGCGCTGCTCAGGGTCGCCCGGCTCGAGGGCAGCGGCTCCCAGGAGACCAAGATGAGGTGCTTGGCCGACATTCTTCACGATGCCAAGCCGGCCGAGGCCCGCTACATCGCCCGCATCGTCACCGGCCGCATGAGGCTGGGGGTGGCGTCCCAGACGGTCATCGACTCCCTGGCCCAGGCGTTCGCCACCAAGGCGGAGAAGCCAGCGGTGGAGCGGGCGTTCAACATCACCTCCGACCTCGGCCTGGTGGGAGAGACCTTGTGCAAGGAGGGGATCGCCGGTCTCGACCGGATGCATGTCATGGTGGGGAACCCCATCCGGGCCATGCTCGCCGAGCGCCTTCCCTCCCCGGAGGATATCCTGGAGCGGATGGGAGGCCGGGCCATGTTCGAGTACAAGTACGACGGCCTCAGGGTCCAGGCGCATATCACCGACGGCAAGATCACCCTGTACTCGAGGAGGCTGGAGAACCTCACTGGGCAGTTCCCGGACGTCATCAAGGCGCTGAGAGAGGCGTTCACCGGCCGGACCGCCATCGTGGAGGGGGAGTGCGTGCCGGTGGACATCAACACCGGGGAGATGCTGCCGTTCCAGGAGGTCTCCCACCGCCGGGGGAGGAAGCACGGTCTGACCGAGGCCATTGAGGACTACCCCGTCCGCCTCCACCTGTTCGACTGCCTGTACCTCGAGGGCGAGGACCTCACCATGCGGCCCCTGCTCGACCGTCGGACGGCGCTGACCCGGTGCATCAAGGTCACCGAGAACGTGCGGCTGTCGGAGGCCCGCGTCCTCGACGACCCGGCCAAGGTCCAGGAGTTCTTCATCGAGGCGCTGAACGCGGGATGCGAAGGGCTCATGGCCAAGTCCATCAACGGCGACTCGGTGTACCGCGCCGGCTCCCGGGGCTTCCTATGGATCAAGTACAAGAAGGAGTACCGCTCGGAGATGAACGACACCGTGGACCTCGTGGTGGTCGGCGCGTTCCACGGGAGAGGCAAGAGGGGCGGGGTGTACGGGGCGCTGCTGATGGCGACCTACAACCCCGACGAGGACCGCTTCGAGACGGTCAGCAAGCTGGGCAGCGGGTTCGACGATGCCACCCTGGCCCTCCTGCCGGAGAAGCTGGACAAGTTCAAGCAGCCGGACAAGCATCCCCTGGTGGAGTCGAAGATGGAAGCCGACGTATGGTTCGAGCCGTCCCTGGTGCTCGAGGTGCTGGGAGCGGAGCTGAGCATCTCTCCCATCCACACCTGCGCCCATGACCGCATACGGGACGGGGCGGGACTGGCGATCAGGTTCCCGCGGTTCACCGGGACCTTCCGGGACGACAAGCGACCCCGGGACGCCACCACTAGCCAGGAGCTGCTGGACATGTACAACAAGCAGCTCAAGAAGGTGGAGGGCTGAGGCTGAGGCGACCGCGAGGACGCCTATGACCAAAAGGTATCTATCTCCCTCCTGTACAAGCCATTCTCCGCATGGATAATTGACCATGCAGGAGACGGAGATGCTAGGAGATCTGGTCTACGAGTGCAAGGGCAAGGTAGTCGGCATGAGAGTGCTCGAGAACGGACATGTCGAGTACACGGCGATGGTAGGGGGGATGTTCATGGGGGAGCAATTCTCCAGCACGGCCACCTGGGAGAGCCAGTTCCGACCCGATGGGTCGGGATATGGGGAGATACGGGGCGTATTCACCACCCAGAGCGGAGCGAGGGGGAGCTACAAGGGCAACGGGAACGGCCACCCGCTGCCCGATGGCAGCCAGGTCCACCTCGGGGCGCTGTGCTATTCCAACCCGCCGGGGAAGTTCGCTGAACTGAACAAGATCGCCGTGGTGTACGAGGGGAACGTCGACAAGGAAGGCAACTTCCAGTCCAAGGGGTGGGCCTGGAAGGAGAGCGACGGTTCCGGGTGACGGGGCCGGCCCTTTTTTCCGCCCGGCCCTAGAGCGCCATGCTGGACGGGAGATACCGGCCAGCCATCCAGCTCATCATGCCAGCGGGGCGGTAGGTCGAAAGAAAACCTTTATAATAAGATGGAGTATTGAGCGCCATATGCAACTCCAGCTCCTTGACAAGGAAAAGGACTCCATACATGTCCAGGTCCGTGATGCGGACATGACCGTCATCCAGCCGCTCATCAACGAGCTCCTGGCCGACGAGGGAGTTGACGAGGTCAAGTACACCATCGGGCACCCCACGCTGGACATACCGGTCTTGTATGTCAAGGTCAAGAGCGGCAAGCCCCAGACCGCGCTGAAGAGGGCCACCAAGACCATCTCCAACGAGTTCAAGGAAGCGCGGGAGAAGCTGGAAAAGAGCAAGTAACATGCTGGATTGCAATTCGAGGGAGGCCGTCATCGGCCTCGAGATCTTTTATACCGAAACGCCTGGCATCGGGGGCAGGCTGAAGCGTTCCCCCGAGGACTTCCTGGTGGAGGAGATCTCCTCCTACCCTGAGCGGAACGAGGGCGGCAAGTTCACCATCGCCAAGGTCACCGCCCAGAACTGGGAGATGAACCGCCTGGTGCGGGAGCTGTCGAAGGCGCTGGGCATCTCCCGCAACGCCATCGGCTTCGCCGGGACCAAGGATAAGAGGGCCATCACCTCGCAGCTGATGTCCTTCCAGGCTCCCCCGGAGAGGGTCATGAAGGTGCAGGTGCACCAGGTGAGGGTCGAGGACGCCTACCCGGCCAAGAAGCACCTCACCATCGGAGACCTGGTGGGCAACCGGTTCCACATCCTGGTCAGCCAGACCGCCCTGCAGGGCAGGGAGCTCACCGAATCGATCGACGGCACCGCCCGGGCGCTCAAGGAGCTGGGCGGGTACCCCAACTTCTTCGGCGTGCAGCGCTTCGGGGCCGTCCGCCCGGTCACCCATGAGGTGGGCCGGTGGATCGTGAAAGGCGATTTCGAGCGGGCGGTGATGACCTACGCCGGCAATCCCGTCCCCCAGGAGAACGAGGAGGCCAGGGAGGCGAGGCGCACCCTCGAGGAGGAGGGGGACTTCCAAAGGGCGTTAGATTACTTCCCCCGTACGCTGACCTTCGAGCGCATGGCCATCGGGTTCCTGGCCCGCAACCCCGGAGACTATGTCGGAGCGATACAGGTCCTGCCCCCGAACCTGCAGATGATGTTCGTACACGCCTACCAGTCCTACCTCTTCAACCGCATGGTGAGCGAGCGGGTGCGGCGGGGGCTGCCGCTGGACCGGCCCCTGGTGGGGGACATCGTGCTCCCGGCCGACCGCCTGGGCCTGCCGGACCACGACCACGGGGTCCCCGTGACCACCGGGAACCTGGACCTCGTGGAAAGGCAGGTGCGCAACAAGAGGGCGTTCATCAGCGCGGTGCTGTTCGGCTCGGAGTCCGTGCTGTGCGAGGGGGAGATGGGGGAGATCGAACGCAAGATCATCGCCGAGGAGGGGCTGGAGAACAAGGACTTCATGGTGCCGTACATTCACCAGTGCTCGTCCAAGGGCAACCGGAGGGAGGTCCTCGGGCACATCGGGGACCTCAGCTACGATGTCGGCGAGGACGGGGTCAGGTTCTCCTTCGCCCTCAACAAGGGCTGCTATGCGACCTCCCTTCTCCGCGAGTTCATGAAAAAGGGCGAGCTGATGGACTACTGATCCCCTTTTCCTCCTAGACCCGCAAACTGCTTTATCGCTCAACCTCATGACCGAGGGACGATGGATCCCACCGACCTTCTTCTCATCAAGATGCTGCTCCGGGACTCCCGCACCCCGTACCGGGAACTGGCCGAAGGCCTAGGGCTGTCCGTCAACGCGGTGCACAAGCGCATCCAGGCGCTGGTGGCCTCGGAGGTCATCAGCCGGTTCACGGCCAAGGTGAGCTTGGCCGCGCTGGACGCGGTCACCGTGGTCATCTACGGCCTCGGCCGGGGCCGGATGGACGAGATCAGCGAGGCCATAGGTCAGGACGAAAGGGTATACTGGGTGTCCCAGGCCAGCGGGGGGATGGTGTACGTGGGAGCGCACCTGCGGGACATCTCCGAGCTCGAGGAGGTGGTCACCCTGGTGCGCTCCCGGGCCCACGTGGACGGCCCGGGGGTGGGCATTTTGCCGTCATGGCCTCCTGGGCCCGGGCCGGCGGACAAGACGCTGAGCAAGCTGGACCTGCGCATCGTTAGGTCCTTGAGCGTTGACGCCCGCAAGAACGTGTCGGACGTCGCCGAAGAGCTGAACACCTCGGCCAAGACCGTCCGCCGCCGCCTGGAACGGATGGTGGCATCCAATCTGGTCGAGTTCTCCATCGAATGGTATCCGGACAAGACCAACGACATCATCTCCATGTTCCACCTGCAGCTGGACCCCTCCGTGGACCGCTATCCCTTCCTCACCGGCCTCAATACCAGGTACGGCCCCAGCAGCCTCTTCTTCCTCATGTTCAGCAACCTCCCGGAAACCGTCCTGTTCTGCACCTGGTCCAGCAACATGAAGGAGGTGAACGAGATCCGCCGCCGGCTCGACGGAGAGCGGGACGTCGTCTCCTCGGTGCCGTACATCCTCTACAGCGGCAGGGTCTACGACACCTGGAGGGAAAGAGCGGTGGACGAGGCGGACAGCGACCGCTGACCGCAGGAAGCTGGCCGGCATTCCTTCAACCGGATGGTGTACGGAAGGCCCTCCCCGGCCGGCCCAGCGGGGCACTTCATCAACCGGGCATTGAACATGGTCCCAAGACCTGTTCCGATATCCTTCGAACCATGGAAGGATCACGCTCGAAGCCGGAGATAGCGATCAGTCATTTGACCATGGAGTTCGGCGAGGTGACCGCCGTGGACGGGGTCGACCTGGACATCGCCCGGGGGGAGGTCTTCGGCCTCCTCGGCCCCAACGGGGCGGGCAAGACGACGACCATGAACGTCATCTCCGGACTCGATCGGCCGACCAGGGGCACCGTCTCGGTGGGCGGCCACGACGCCGCCCGGGAGAGCGGCAGGGTCCACGAGCTCATCGGGGCATGCACCCAGAGCAGCTCGGTCCTGCCGCACCTGACCGGCCGGGAGAACGTCGAGCTGTTCGCCGGGCTGCACGCCCTCTGTCGGAAGGAAGCGAGGGAGCGGGCCGATCAGCTCCTGGAGCTCGTCGGACTGAGCGGCGAGAAGGGCCGTCGGGCGGGGAAGTACAGCGAGGGGATGAAGAAACGCCTGAGCCTGGCTATGGCGCTTGCCGCAGACCCCCGCGTCGTGCTGCTGGACGAGCCGACGGCGGCCATGGATCCCCAGGCCCGCCGGGCGGTATGGGACATCGTCCGGCGCATGAAG
>Ga0183100_1000709_pt1 | contig 22288 bp, 17 predicted proteins | sample Biomet2_FD_127789 | JGI IMG/M metagenome (GOLD analysis project Ga0183100, IMG submission 127789) | Microbial communities from bioreactor (seeded with anoxic lake sediment) at LBNL, California, USA - Biofuel metagenome 2 | ecosystem: Engineered > Bioreactor > Anaerobic > Unclassified ...
TACAAATAATATAATTAAATATATTAACATAAGTATTTTATTTATGTTAATATATAAATAAAATATTTATGTTATGGAGGAGAAGAAAATGGAAGGTGAATCAGCCCAGACAACTAATATGATTACGCAAATTTTATTTTTAATTTTATTAACTTTAATTAATGCATTTTTTTCATCGGCAGAGATGTCAATTGTTTCAGTAAACAAAAATAAGATCAAAATGTTAGCAAATGAAGGTAATAAAAAAGCAAAAATGCTTTGCAAATTGATTGAAGAACCAACAAAATTTCTATCAACAGTTCAAGTAGGTATAACACTCGCTGGATTTTTTGCAAGTGCTTCAGCAGCTACAGGAATATCAGAACAATTAGGAAGTTTTTTTATTAGTATAAATGTACCATATGGATACCAAGTTGCATTTATAGGAGTTACAATTGTACTATCATATTTTACCTTAGTATTTGGAGAATTGGTTCCAAAGAGAATAGCTTTGAAAAATTCTGAAAAGATAGCTATGGCATCACTCAGACCAATAATGTTTATTTCTAAAATAGCAGCTCCATTTATAAAAATATTATCACTATCAACATCTTTATTAGTAAAACTTATGCGATTAGATAATGAAAATTTGGAAGAAATAGTAACCAAAGAAGAACTTAAATTGTTTATAGAGACAGGAGAAGAGCAAGGTGCTATAAATGAAAGTGAAAAGGAAATGATAGAGGGAATATTTGAATTTGATAATAAAAAAGTTGAAAAAGTTATGACACCTAGAACAGAAGTATATTGCATAAATATTAAGGAACCGCTGAATAGCTATTTAGATGAATTATTGGAAATGAGATATTCAAGAGTTCCGGTATATGAAGATGATATAGACAATGTAATAGGTATTCTATATATGAAGGATTTTATAATTGAAGCTAAGAATAAAGGCTTTGATAATGTGAATATTAAAGATATCTTAAAACAACCATACTTTGTGCATGAAGGAAAGAACGTACAAGATTTATTTAAATCATTACAAATATCACAGCGTCATATAGCTGTTATAATTGATGAATATGGAGGATTTTCTGGTATTATAACTATTGAAGATCTCATAGAAGAGATAATGGGAGAAATTAATGATGAAGATGATAGCAGTGAAGAACGAATTAAGAAAGTTGAAGAAAATACTTTCTTAGTAGATGGTTTAACTACTTTAGAAGAATTAAATGATGAATTAAATATAGATATTCCATTGGATGACATTGATACTATAAGTGGATTTATTATTAATTTAATTGGTAATATTCCATCGGAAAAGGATGAGAATATAATAGAATATAATAATATAACTTTTAAGATAGATAAATTAGGCGAGAAAAGAATTGAAAAGATTCTCATAAAGATAAAAGATAGAGATTAAAACATGATTGAGCTAATATAAAAGATGGTGTTTCACTTGATTCAAGTGCGATATCATCTTTTTATAAGTTTGTTGAATTTTAAAGTTAAATTTTTGATGAATAACAAACCATTAATAAGGGGATAAATAAAGTTGTACAAAGATAATATGTTTATAAAGGGGATGATTATATGGAGAAGGAAATTTATAATGATTATTTATTAGTAATGCCAAGTGGTAACTGCAAGGGGTTTAATGACTTAGAAGGAATAAAAGCACATATAAATGTATATTATGAAAGAAGACTTGATGATACGCTTCATGAAGATGGTTATAATGATGCTACAGAAATAGGAGGAGATGATCCTAGAATGAATGTATTCACACAATTAGGAGTTGAAGAAGGTAAATGTGAAGTGTATAAAACTGAAGAGTTTATTAAAAAGATTAAAGAAGAATTAGTTTTTGATGAAGAAAAAGAAGACGTAATTTCAAAACTATCAGAAGCAAAAATAAATTTAAATATATATGAATATAGTTTAGATGAAATTTTAGCACATATTGAAGAAATTAATGTTATGGAGGAGTATGGAGAAGTTAGAGGTTAAATTTGAAATGTTAATAAACACAAAAAAAGTGATGAGAATTCGCATATTCAAATTGTCAATTAATATTATTTAAAATGTTAATATAATTAATGAAATAATAAAAGTATTGATAAATAAATAAAAAAATATGCAAATAAATAATAAATGATTAATTTTGTGATAATTTAAATAAGCAAAAAAACAATAATGCAAAATATATTGCTAAAATGTTGACAATAGTAAAAACGTAGAGTAAAATATGCATTAACAGGAAAATTTAATAGGTCCTTAAGTTATTAAATGCTGAGATGGAGAAAATTGTTTAGCAGACAAGTTGCAGAGAGTCGATGGTTGGTGAGAATCGATACTTTAGCTTTAGAATTATCGCTCCTGAGCAGAATCCAGAAAGAGAAAGAAAATTTCTCAAGTAAAAGATATCCGGTGTGCATCCGTTATATGCAAGGGTTTGTTAGAACCTAGTGATATTATATAAGGCGGAATATTATCCCACTTCTTATGATTCATATCATTAAGGGTGGATTTTTTTAACTATTTTTAAGGGGGAGAGGCAATGGAGAAGCATGTGTTATCGGCTTTAGTAAAGAATTCATCTGGTGTTTTAAGCAGAGTAAGTGGATTGTTTTCAAGAAGAGGATATAACATTGACAGTTTAACTGTTGGTAGAACTGAAGATCCTTCAATTTCAAGAATGACAATCACTCTTATGGGTGATGACAGTGTATTAGAACAAGTTAAAAAACAATTAAATAAATTAGAAGATGTAGTAAGAGTTATAGATTTTAAAGCTAATGAATCAGTTTATAGGGAACTGGTACTGATTAAAGTAAAAGCAAATGCTAAGAATAGAGCAGCTATAAATGAAACAGTAAAGATCTTTAGAAGCAAAATAATTGACTTATCTACTGATACTTTGACAATAGAATTAACTGGGGATGAAGAGAAAATATCAGCATTAATAAGCTTGATGGAGGAATATGGAATAGAAGAGCTAGTTAGAACTGGGGTTACAGCACTTCAAAGAGGAGAAAAAACGATAAAGAATTCAATTGAAAGTTATTAATGTGGGATAAGTTTATAAAATAATGGCAATAAGGTAATGAAAAAGGGAAAGGGGGCAATAATATATGGCTCAGAATCAGGTGAAGATATTTGATTCTACTCTGAGAGATGGAGCTCAAGGTCAAGGAATTTCATTTTCATTAGAAGATAAGATTAAGATAGTAAAAGCTTTAGATGAGATGCAGATTGATTATATTGAAGCTGGCAACCCTGGATCAAATCCCAAAGATATGGAATTCTTCAAAAGGCTTAAAGATGTGAAACTTAAGAATGCTAAGGTAGTAGCATTTGGATCAACTAGAAAACCTAATATTAATGTAGAAAATGATAAAAATTTAAAAGATTTATTATCATCAGGAGCAGATACAATTGTTATCTTCGGAAAATCATGGGACTTTCAAGTTACAGACATTATAAAAACATCATTAGATGAAAATATTGAAATGATAAAGGATACAATTAAATATTTGCGAAAGAAAGAAAAAGAAGTATTTTTTGATGCAGAACATTTTTATGATGGATATAAAGCAAATAAAGATTACGCAATGGCAACTTTAAAAGCAGCAGAAGAAGCTGGAGCAAAAGTAGTAATTCTATGTGATACTAATGGAGGATCTTTATCTCAGGAAATATACAATATAACCAAAGTTGTAAAAGGTGAAATGTCTATAGAATTAGGCATTCATAGCCATGATGATATGGGAATGGCAGTTGCAAATTCAATTATGGCAGTAGAAGCTGGGGCAAAACAAGTTCAAGGAACATTCATTGGTATAGGAGAAAGATGTGGTAATGCTAATTTAAGTGCAATAATACCAATACTGAAATTAAAACTTGGATATGAAGTATTAAACAACAATGAGCTAGTGAATTTGACAAAATCAGCTAGATATATTGCAGAAATATGTAATATTACATTGACAGATCAAACTCCTTTTGTAGGAAGTTCATCTTTTGCACATAAGGGTGGAATGCACATAGATGCAGTAACAAAAGCACCAAAATCATATGAGCATATAGAACCGAAATTGGTTGGAAATAAAAGGAGATTTCTGGTTTCTGAAGTTAGTGGAAAAAGCACAATATTACAAGAAATAAAAAAATTATTTCCCAATATATCTAAAGATGATAATTCAGTTCAAAGAATTACAGATAGATTAAAAGAATTAGAATATGAAGGCTATCAATTTGAAGGGGCAGAAGGAACCGTTGAATTAGTTATAAGGAAACTTATTGGTAAATATAAACCTTTCTTTAAATTGAATCATTTTAAGATTATTGGAGAACAACCTTATGGCTCTGAAGACTTCACTTCAACAGCCGTAATAAATATTACAGTGGATGGACAAAATGAAATGACAGCAGCAGAAGGAGAAGGCCCAGTAAATGCACTAGATAAAGCAATTAGAAAAGCACTTGAAGTATTTTATCCAGAAATTAAACAAGCACGACTTGTGGATTATAAGGTTAGAGTGCTAGATTCAGAAAATGCAACAGAAGCAAAGGTAAGAGTATTAATTGAATCAACAGATGGAGTTGAGAATTGGAGTACTGTTGGAGTATCACGAGACGTAATTCAAGCTAGTTGGATAGCTCTAGTAGATTCAATAGAATATAAATTAATCAAAGATATTGAAAGAAAAGTAAAAGCATATTTTTAAGGAGTGATTAAGACATGGGAATGACAATGACACAAAAAATATTAGCAGCACATGCAGGATTAGAAACTGTAAAAGCTGGACAATTAATTGAAGCAAATCTTGACTTAGTTTTAGGAAATGATATTACAACTCCAGTAGCTGTAAATGAATTTAAGAAATTTGGGACAGATAAGGTATTTAGTAAAAGCCAAATTGCAATAGTTCCAGATCACTTTACTCCTAATAAGGATATAAATTCAGCAGAGCAAGTTAAGTACATTAGAGAATTTGCTCAAAAAATGGAAATAGAAAACTACTTTGAAGTTGGAGAAATGGGAATAGAACATTGCTTACTTCCTGAAAAAGGATTAGTTGTTGCTGGTGATGTTGTTATAGGAGCTGACTCTCATACTTGCACATACGGAGCACTTGGAGCTTTCTCAACTGGTATTGGATCAACTGACATGGCAGCTGGTATGGCTACAGGAAAATGCTGGTTTAAAGTGCCATCAGCTTTAAAATTTGTTCTTAAGAACAAACCTGCTAAATGGATAAGCGGAAAAGATATTATATTACACATAATCGGAATGGTTGGTGTTGATGGAGCATTATACAAATCAATGGAATTTGTAGGAGATGGATTACAACATCTTTCAATAGATGATAGATTCACAATGGCTAATATGGCAATAGAAGCTGGTGGAAAGAATGGAATTTTCCCAGTTGACGATAAGACTGTTGAATATTTAAAAGATCACGCAACTAAAGAATGGACTGTTTATGAAGCTGATGAAGATGCAGAATATGATGAAGTGTTTGAAATTGACTTAAGTACATTAAGACCAACAGTTTCATTTCCTCATTTACCGGATAATACAAGAACAATTGATAATACAGGAGATGTAGTTATTGATCAAGTTGTAATTGGATCATGTACTAATGGTAGAATTTCAGATTTAAGAATAGCTAGAGATATATTAAAAGGACAAAAGGTTAAAAAAGGTATCAGATGTATAGTTATTCCTGGAACTCAAAAAATCTACTTACAAGCTTTAGAAGAAGGAATAATTAAAGATTTAGTTGAAGCTGGAGCTGTATTCTCAACACCAACTTGTGGACCTTGTTTAGGTGGACATATGGGAATCTTAGCAAAAGGCGAAAGATGTGTATCAACAACAAATAGAAATTTTGTAGGAAGAATGGGACACGTTGAATCAGAAGTATATCTTGCAAGTCCAGCAGTAGCAGCAGCATCTGCTTTAACCGGAAAAATAACTGACCCAGAATTAGTCTAGGAGGTATTTAGTAATGAGTGTAAAAGGTAAAGTATTCAAATATGGAGACAATGTAGATACAGATGTAATAATCCCCGCGAGATATTTAAATACATCAGATGCTAAAGAGCTTGCGGCACACTGTATGGAAGATATAGATTTAGATTTTGTAAAGAATGTAAAAGACGGAGATATAATTGTTGCAAATAAAAATTTTGGTTGCGGTTCTTCAAGAGAACATGCACCACTCGCAATTAAGACAGCTGGAGTTAGTTGTGTTATAGCATCAACTTTTGCAAGAATATTTTATAGAAATTCAATTAATATTGGATTACCAATTTTAGAATGTGATGAAGCTGTAAATGGTATTGATGCAGGAGATGAATTAGAAGTTGATTTCTCAACAGGTCTTATAAAAAATTTAACTAAGAATCAACAATATCAAGGAGAAGCATTCCCAGAATTTATGCGAAAAATCATAGATAATGATGGGTTAATTGGATATATAGGAAATAATAAATAATATTAAGTTGTTATAATCGGAATATTGTAAAATATGAATTTTATAAATTCAGTTTTTAGAATTATATATACAATTTATCTTGAAATAATTAAGGAATAGATAGATAATACTAAGTAAAGACAATTTATTTAAGAAAATTTTGATTTTTATATTGATAAATAAGCAATAAGAGTTAGGTAAAGATAAAAAGGGGGATTTTTATAATGAAATGTAATATAGCTGTAATACCAGGAGACGGAATAGGACCAGAAGTTATAGAAGAAACTATAAAGGTTTTAAAAGTTATTGGGGATAAGTTTGGGCATAGATTTGAATATGAATATGTATTAGCAGGTGGATGTGCTATAGATAAGGAAGGAACACCACTTCCAGAAGCAACTTTAGAAGCATGTAAAAAAAGCGATGCAGTTCTACTTGGAGCTGTTGGTGGTCCTAAATGGGATAATCCTGCTGCAAAAATTAGACCAGAACAAGCATTGTTAGGATTAAGAGGTGCATTAAACCTTTATTGTAATTTAAGGCCAGCAGTTTTATATGCTCCATTAAAAAATGAATCACCACTTAAAGATAGTATTGTTAAAAATGGAATAGATATTTGCATAGTAAGAGAATTAACTGGTGGTATTTATTTTGGTGAAAGAGGAACAGAAGTTATTGATGGTGTAAAGAGTGCTTATGACACTGAAAGATATAATGTGAATGAAATAACTAGAATTGTTAAAATCGGATTTGAAACAGCAATGAAGAGAAACAAGAAGCTTACAAGTGTTGATAAAGCTAATATATTAGAAAGTTCAAGACTTTGGAGAAGCATAGTTAATGAAATGGCTAATGATTATCCAGAAGTTGAAGTAAATCATTTATATGTTGATAACACTGCAATGCAATTAGTTAAAGATCCAAATCAATTTGATGTAATTGTAACTTCAAATATATTTGGTGATATCTTATCAGATGAAGCTAGTATGGTTACAGGTTCAATTGGAATGTTACCTTCAGCATCACTTGGAGACGGAACTCTTGGAATGTATGAGCCAATCCATGGAAGTGCTCCTGATATAGCAGGACAAGGAATTGCTAATCCTTTAGCAACTATTCTGTCAGCAGCAATGATGTTAAGATATAGTTTCTCATTAGAAGAAGAAGCTAAATTAATTGAAAGTGCAGTTCTTGCAGTTCTTGAAGATGGATATAGAACTGGTGATATAATGACTGAAGGTAAGAAAAAAGTTGGAACAGTTGAAATCGGAAAATTAGTATGTGAAAAATTACAAGTAGCAAAATAATTACAATTCACAATGAAGGGACAAATCACTGTTCGATTTAAAAAAATATATTTTAGGAATTTCGTAGAAATGTCATCTTTTATTGTGAATTATGAACTGAGTATTGTGAATTGTAAATCATTTTATAAGCAAAGGAGTGAGTAAAATGTTATTAACGGGGGCTGAAATCTTAATAAAGTCATTGCTTGATGAAGGCGTAGAGACTATATTTGGATACCCAGGTGGATCGGTATTAAATATATATGATGAATTATATAAATATAAAGATAAAATTCATCATGTTTTAACTTGTCATGAACAAGGCGCATCTCATGCCGCTGATGGATATGCAAGAGCAACTGGTAAAGTTGGAGTTTGTCTTGCAACTTCAGGACCAGGAGCTACTAACTTAGTAACAGGTATTGCTACTGCGTACATGGATTCAATTCCTATGGTTGCGATTACAGGAAATGTAGCTAAAGCACTACTTGGAAAAGATAGTTTTCAAGAGGTTGACATAACTGGAATTACAATGCCTATAACAAAGCATAATTATATTGTAAGAGATGTTAAGGATCTTCAAAATATAATTAGAGATGCCTTTTATATAGCTCAAGAAGGTAGGCCAGGACCAGTATTAATAGATATTCCCAAAGATATTACTGCGGATAAAACTAAATATACGAAATTAATTCCTAAAGAAGTAGTTAGAAAGTCAGAATATATTACATATAACGCATTACAGGAAGCAGTAGAACTAATAAATAAAAGTAAAAAACCATTTATATTTGCAGGTGGTGGTGTTGGTATATCTGAAGCAACATCGGAATTAATGAGCTTTGCAGAAAAGATAAGTTCACCTGTATCAACATCACTTATGTGTATGGCAGAATTTCCAAATGACCATGAATTATATACTGGTATGATAGGAATGCATGGAACAAAAGCATCAAATATTGCTGCAACTAAATGTGATTTATTAATAACACTTGGAGCTAGATTTAGTGATAGAGTTATAAGCAATCAAAATCATATTAAGAATGCAAAGATATTACAAATAGATGTTGATCCAGCAGAAATAAATAAAAATATAAAAGTTGATACTTGCATTGTAGGAGATTTAAAGGTAGCATTAGATAAGCTAATACCATTAATTGATGAAAAGAAAAATCAAGAATGGCTTGATACAATAAACAAATTAAAAGAAAATAAAAAGATATTATCAAATTGTGAGATAACTCCAGAATTATTCTTTGATAAACTAAATGAATTAAATGATGGAAGTTTTATAATATCAACTGAAGTTGGGCAACATCAAATGTGGGCAGCTCAATATTTTAAGTTTAAAGATCCAAGAACCTTTATAACTTCCGGTGGTCTTGGAACAATGGGATATGGACTTGGAGCTGCAATTGGAGCTCAAATTGGTATGCCAAGCAAAAGAGTATTTAACATTGCTGGAGATGGTAGTTTTGGAATGAATTGCAATGAATTAGTTACTGCAGTTAAAAATAAACTTCCATTAATACAAGTAGTTATGAATAATAATTGTCTAGGAATGGTTAGACAATGGCAAACTTTATTTTATGAAGAAAGATATTCAGAAACAACTTTAGATAGACCAACAGATCATGTTAAACTTGCTGAGGCTTTTGGAGCTAAAGCATTTAGAATAACTAAAGCAGATGAAATCGACGATGTTTTAAGAAAAGCTCTGGATTCAGACGGTCCAGTTCTTATAGATTATCTAATAAACAGTGATAAAAAAGTTTTTCCTATGGTTGCACCTGGTGCACCAATTAATCAAATAATAAGTGAAGAAGATATTAATAATAATTAGGAGGTCATTTAAAATGCCAAAAATGTACTATGAAAAGGACACAGATTTAAATTTATTAAAAGGAAAGAAGGTTGCTGTAATAGGTTATGGTAGCCAAGGTCATGCACATGCATTAAATCTTCATGAAAGTGGAATAGATGTTACTGTTGGTTTATACAACGGAAGTAAATCTTGGGCTAAAGCTGAAGCAGCTGGTTTAAAAGTTGCAACTGTTGCAGAAGCATCAAAAGCAGCTGATTTTATCATGATTTTATTACCAGATGAAAAGCAAGGAAAAATCTACAACGAAGAAATTGCTCCAAACTTAGAAGAAGGAAATTCATTAGTATTTGCTCATGGATTTAATATTCATTATGTACAAATAGTTCCACCTGCATTCGTTGATGTATTCATGGTTGCACCAAAGGGACCTGGACATTTAGTAAGAAGAACATATACTGAAGGCGCTGGAGTACCTTGCTTAATAGCTGTACACCAAGATGCATCAGGAAAAGCAAAAGAATATGCTTTAGCATATGCAAATGGAATTGGTGGAGCAAGAGCTGGTGTTCTTGAAACTACTTTTAAAGATGAAACAGAAACTGATCTTTTCGGAGAACAAGCAGTACTTTGTGGTGGATGTGCAGAACTTATCAAAGCTGGTTTTGAAACTTTAGTAGAAGCTGGATATGCTCCAGAAAATGCTTACTTTGAATGTATGCATGAAATGAAATTAATCGTTGATTTATTCTATCAAGGTGGATTAAGCTTAATGAGATATTCAGTATCAGATACTGCTGAATATGGAGACTACCAAGTTGGTAAGAGAATTATCACAGATGAAACTAAGAAGGAAATGAAGAAAGTTCTTTCTGAAATTCAAGATGGTACTTTTGCAAAGAACTGGTTATTAGAAAACCAAGTTGGAAGACCAAACTTCAATGCAACTAGAAGAATGGAAGCAGAACATCCAATCGAAAAAGTTGGTAAAGAATTAAGAGGAATGATGAGCTGGATTGATACAGCTAAAGTAGACTAGTATTTTAAAATAATAGCTACAATTTTGGAAGAAGACGAGGATTTATATTTAAATACTCGTCTTCTTCTTTTTGATGTATAGTCTAGTGGAGAAAAAATTTTGTTTTAATGACATATAGATGGCAGATATAGTGATATTGTTAGGTAAAAAAGTAGATATAATAAGAAAAGGATAGTTTAAAGAAATGAATTATGTATATATCGTGGAATGTTCAGATGGGACATTCTATACAGGATGGACAAATAACTTAGAAAAAAGAATTATTATGCATTCAAAAGGGTCTGGGGCAAAATATACTAAAGGAAGAGGGCCCGTGAAATTAATGTATCATGAAGAATTTAAAGATAAAAAAGATGCAATGAGAAGAGAATATGAGATAAAAAAATTGACAAGAAAACAAAAAGAAATATTGATTCTAAAAAATAATGTTAAAAATCTAAATTAGAATTTAACATTATTTTTTTATCTGCACTTAATATGTAGAAGCTTAATGTATAATATGTTAATGTTTGTATAAAGATAGCTTAAAGTCTAAAAATTAGAGGTATTATATGTGAATAAAAGAATTTCTAAAAATAAGCATGAAAAAAGATATCAGCAAGATATCAATGAAAATAAAAATTATTTAAGAAATGTTATTTCAATTATTATAAGCATATTAATTGTAGGTAAAGTAGGATTTTATTTAAAAAATATAAATAATTTCAATGTACAAAAAGTTAAAGCCAATAGTGAGATAAGTAATGAAATTAAAGAGGTAACACAAGAAAATAAACAAGAAGAGACTATAGTAAAAGAACCAATTAAAAAAACAATTTACATTTCTTTTGCTGGAGATTTTACATTAGGAACAGATACTAAATTTGCATATGATGGTAGTTTACCAGCAGCATTTATAAATAGTGGGAAAAGTTATTCTCATTTTATGAAAAATGTATCTATTATATTTAGTCAAGATGATTATACCTTAGTAAATTTAGAAACAACATTTACAGATTCAAATGTCAAAGCACCTAAAGATGGAGATATATTTTATAACTTTAAAGGACCTAAAGATTATGTAAATATTCTTATAAAGGGCTCTATTGACGGAGTTACAATAGCCAACAATCATATCTATGATTATGGTAAACAAGGTATACAAGACACTGTTAATACACTTAAGAAAAATAATATTGATATATGTGGAGAAGGTTATAAGATTTTAAAAGAGATACAGGGAGTTAAATTCGGATTTTTAGGATACACAGGATGGGAATATTCTAATGTATTAAAAACCAAAATAGTTAATGACATTAATGAACTCAAAAATAAAGGAGCAGAAGTTGTTATTCCATATTTTCATTGGGGTATAGAACGATCCTATGAACCATATGATGTTCAACAAAATTTAGCTAGATTTGCTATTGATAATGGCGCAGATGCAGTTATAGGTTCACATCCTCATGTGATTCAAAGCATGGAAAATTATAAAGGTAAGCTTATAGCATATTCTATGGGGAATTTCTGTTTTGGAGGAAATTCAAATCCTTCAGATAAAAGAACATTTATACTTCAGTTTAAGGCAAATATGGAAGATGATAAATTAGTAAACTTTGAATATAAAGTACTTCCAGCAATGGTTTCTTCAAGAAATGATAAAAATGATTATATTCCAACTTTAGCAACTGGTGAAAATAAAACTAAAATATTGAAAATACTAAATGAGCTATCGCCAACTTTAAATGGAAATATTAAAAGCGAGTTTTTCAAAGTATAAGAGGAATATGAAAGAAAATAGCAAGTAGAAGATGCGGTGTATATTTTTTTTATAGGTCTAATAGAATTAAATTAATTCTTATATTATAATAACTAACTTGAAGGTTGTTTCAAAAAAATAAGAATCATTTTGGAACAACTTTTTATTGTGTTAATTGCACAGAAAGTTGATAAAGTTACTAATATTTATTGACAAGAGTTTTTAACCATGTATAATTAATATTAACAAATTAAATATTTAAATAAGTTAATCTTATTAAGAGTGGTGGAGGGACTGGCCCTTTGAAGCCCGGCAACCTGAAAAAAATTGATGGAAATTTTTTCGTTGGTGCTAAATCCTGCAAGAGAGTATCTTGAAAAATGAGAGGGAAATTAAGTTTCATTAGAACTTATAGTATGACTATTGAGTCACTTCTTATTTTAGAGGTGACTTTTTTAATAATTTTATCTAATACACATTCAAAAAAATAACTAATAAAGCATTAAGCAACAAATAAATTGAAGGAGGCAAAAAAATGACTTTAAAGAAATCTTTTGAAACAATTGCAGTTAGTGGAGTATCAGGTGGAGATAAAGCTACAGGGGCAATAAGCTATCCAATATATCAATCAGCTACATTTAAGCATCATGGACTTAATAATAGTACGGGTTATGATTATTCTAGAGCTCAAAATCCAACAAGAGAAGAAGCTGAAAAAACATTGGCTGTTTTAGAAGGTGGAAAGGAGGCAATAGGATTTTCTTCAGGAGTTTCAGCAATTACTGCTTGTATACATTTATTTAAAACTGGAGATCATATAATTTTATCTGATGATTTATATGGAGGAACGTACAGATTATTTGAAGAAACTTATAAGGATTTTGGATTAAAAGCTACATTTGTTGATACAACAAATACTAAAAATATAATAGATGTTATAAAAGAAAATACAAAAGCTGTATTTATAGAGACTCCATCTAATCCAATGATGAAGGTAACAGACATAAGAGAAGTAGCAGAAATAACAAAGAAAAATAAGTTGCTATTAATTGTAGACAATACATTTTTAACACCTTATTATCAAAAACCATTAGAATTAGGTGCTGATTTAGTAATCCATAGTGGAACTAAATATTTAGGTGGACATCATGACTTGTTAGCTGGATTTATAGTGGGAAGTGATGAGGAGATTTTACAAAAATTAAGAAGAATTCATATGTCGACTGGAGCAACATTATCTCCATTTGATTCATGGTTAATTTTAAGAGGAATTAAAACATTACACATAAGATTAGATAGAGCACAAGAAAATTCAATAAAAATAGCAAAGTTTTTAGAGAATAATTCTAATATAGAAAAAGTTTATTATGTAGGTTTAGAAAATTTTGAGGGTTATGAATTAAATAAAAAACAATCAACAGGTTTTGGAGCAACATTATCTTTTAGAGTCAAAGATAAAAAATTAGTACCTAAAATTTTAGAAAGTGTTAGAGTAATAAGATTTGCAGAAAGTTTAGGGGGCGTAGAAACATTAATAACATATCCAATGACTCAAACTCACTCAGAAATTCCAGCTGAAATAAAACAAAGATTAGGTGTAGATGAATATTTACTTAGGTTATCAATTGGAATAGAAAGTATAGATAACTTAATAGAAGATTTGGAAAATGCTATTGGAAAATAGACTTACACGTGTATACTAGTCGAAATAAGCAAAATGTATTTGTTCAAGTTACTGAGGATTAAAAAAATATATGATAGAGGTGTAAATTATGAATTTTGGAACTAAGTTAATACATGCAAGTGGAGATATAGACCCTACTACAGGCTCTGTAAGTACTCCAATATATCAAACATCAACATTTCATCAATTTGATATAGATAACTTTGGAAAATATGATTATGCAAGATCAGGAAATCCTACTAGGGAGATTGTAGAAAAGTTAATAGCAGAACTTGAAGGTGGAAAATGTGGATTTGCATTTGCTTCAGGGATGGCTGCTATTTGCTCTGTATTATCAATATTTTCAGCAGGAGACCATATTGTAATTTGTGGGGATGTATATGGTGGAACATATAGAGCAACAACAAAGTTATTTTCAAGATTTAATATTGAATTTACTTTTGTAGATGCATCAAACATTGAAGAAATAAAAAATGCTTTTAAAGAAAATACAAAGGGACTTTATTTAGAGACACCCTCAAATCCATTGTTAAAAGTTACCGATTTAAGAGTTACTAGTAAAATAGCAAAAGAACATGGTGCAATTACAATAGTAGATAATACATTTATGTCACCATACCTTCAAAGACCATTAGAACTTGGCGTAGATATAGTTTTACATAGTGCAACAAAATTCTTAGGGGGACATAGTGATGTTATAGCAGGTCTTGTTGTAACTAAAACAAAAGAACTTGGAGATAGAGTTTATCAAATACAAAATACATATGGAGCTGTGCTTGGACCTCAAGATTCATGGCTTTTAGTTAGAGGAATTAAAACTTTAAAAGTTAGATTAGATGCACTTCAAAAAAGTGCTCAGAAGTTAGCAGAATGGCTTGAATCAAGAGAAGAAGTGGAAAAGGTTTATTACCTTGGATTAGAGTCAATGGAAGGAAGAGACTTGCATTTACAACAAGCAGATGGTGCAGGTGCAGTTTTATCCTTTAAGTTTAAGACATTGGAAAGAACTACAATCTTCTTAAACAATGTAAAAAATGTAGCTGTAGCAGTAAGTTTAGGTAGCGTTGAAACTATAGTTTCATATCCAGCTAAAATGAGCCATGCATCAATTCCAAAAGAAGAAAGAGAAGAACTTGGAATCACAGATACATTAATAAGGGTATCTGTGGGACTTGAGGATGTAGATGATTTAATAGAATCATTTAAAGAAGCAATTGAACTATAAGTAAAAATACAATATATAAATAAGAAATACAAAAACAAGTATTTGCTTATTCTTAAGGAATAATAGCAAATACTTGTTTTTCCGTTTAATAGATTTGAGATACTTTTAAATAACTATTTTCTTTCATGTGCCTTATATGCCTAATATAACTCAAGGGATATAATGTGCTTATTTGTAAAATTATTTTAATTTCTTCATTATATCTGATAGATTAGCTATAGAACTATCAAGTATATCTAATTCTTCGTTAGAAAGACAGCTTAATTTTTCAATACATGAATTTTTAATAGATGATCTTATAAATTCAAATAGTTCATATGCTTTTTTAGTTAGTTCAACTCTAAGGATTCTTCTATCTTTAGGATCGTTATATCTATTAACTAGCTCATAACGAATTAAATTATCTATAATGGGTGTCATGTTAGATTTTGATATACCTAGATTAGTTGCTATTTGTGAAATAGGTGATGAGTCCGATTCTATAAGATAAAGAATTACTTTAACATGTGAAGGAGGCATTGGACATTCATCTATACAATCTTGAATTGATTTTGGACAAAATGAAGAAATTTTAGTTAAGTCATTTAGATTAAATACATTATTACGAGTTAACCATAAAAAATCTAAGAAAGAATCAGCTATTTTAGTTAAGTCATTTTTACACATTTTTAAAACCTCCCTCCGAAATAGATTATAAGGTGCAAATAAATTATAAACTATTAAAAATTTGAAAACAATAAAAAAGATTATTGACTTATAATAGTTATGAAAATATAATTAAAACTAGGATATAGTGGTATATTATCTAAATATTGATTAACCAAATTTAAATGGATAATATGATATGGAATTAAGTTGCAACAAAGTGAAAAATAAGATGCAATATTTATCATTAGAGTGAAAGTTATATTTTTTAAGTGAGCTAATGTTATTTTTAGATAAAATTTAAAAGTATAGTTTAAATTTATTTTATATCAATAAAAGGTTGACTTAGAAATTAAGAAGAATTATTAAAAATTTACAAGGAAATTATTTTAAAATTAGGGGGAAAACATGAAAAAGTATTTAGCATTATTTTTAGTACTTAGTTCATTGGTGCTAGTAGGATGTGGACAAACTGCAAAAAAAGAAGAAGAAAAGCCTATAGCTGTATCAGTACAAATAGCTAAGGGTGGAGGAATAGAAAATACAAATAGATTTACTGGAACTACAAAAATTAAAGAAGAAACATCAGTTACAGTAGAAATGGGTGGTACGATTCAAGAAATATATGTAACACTAGGTCAGCAGGTCAAAAAAGGGGATAAGCTTTTAATGATCAAAGGCGATGATACACAAAATAGTGTAAAACAAGCTCAAGCAGCCTTAGAGCTTGCAAAAGCAAATTATACAAATTCAACAGAAGGAAGTATAGAAAGTCAACAAAATTCATTGGAAAATTCTATTAAATTAGCGCAGATGTCATACGATGAAGCTAAGAGAAGTCATGATCTTAATACTCAACTTTATCAAGCAGAAGCAATAAGTGGAGATGCATATAAAAAATCTGAAGTTTCTTTAAATCAAGCTAAACAAAATTTAGATGCGGCACAAAAATCATATGATACATCAGATGGAAAAAGTATTCCGGAATTAAAGGAATTAGCAGAGAAACAACTTAATCAAGCACAAGTTTCATATGATATAGCAGCTAGTAATTTAAATAAACTCATTTTAACTGCACCAACAGATGGAATCATAACAACTAAGAATTTTAATGTAAATGAAATGGCAAATCAACAAAAACCAGCTTTTGTTATTTCTAGTCCTAATATTTTGAAAATAGATTTAGATGTAACTCAATCTGACTTACCTAAATTTACAGTTGGACAAGAAGTTGATGTTACAATAGATACTAAAGAAGTTAAGGGTACAGTGAGATATATACCTACAGTAGTTGACGCATCAACAGCACTATATGATGTTGAAATACTTGTAGATAATTCGCAAGGCGATTTTAAAGCAGGAATGTCAGCAGATGTTCAAGTAAGTATAGAAAAACAAGATCAAGCAATTACAGTTCCTAAAAAAGCAGTGTTTGAAGAAGATGACAAGAAATATGTATACATAACAAGTTCAGACAATAAAGCAGTTAAAACAGAAGTTACAACAGGAATTGTAACCTCTACTACAATAGAAATCAAAAGTGGAATAAGTAAAGATGATACAGTGGTTATTGGAGGATTAAATCTAATTTCTGATGGAACTAGCATATTTCCAGTAGCAAAGGAGGATTAATATTATGAGTTTAACAAAAACTTCAATTAAGCGTCCTCTTACTATAGTTATGGTTTTTTTAGTATTAATCATGTTTGGCTTAATCGGATATTCAAAAATGTCTGCAGATACAATGCCAAAGATGGATATACCAGTTTTATCAATTCAAACTGTATGGCAAGGTGCAGGACCAGAGGATATTGACAAACAAATAAGTGAAAAAATAGAAGAAAAAGTTTCAGCTGTTTCTAGGGTTAAAGAGACAGGCACTTATTCACGAGAAAGTGTTTCCGTTGTTGTAATACAATTTGAATATGGAACGGATATAAATACTGTAATAAACGATGTTAAATCTAAAGTAGATGAAGTCAAAAGCGAATTACCTAGTGATGCAGAAACACCAGCGGTTATTAAAATGGATGTAATGAATGCAAGTGCTATAGGTAGATTAGTTATTTCAGGTGGTAAAAATAATGATGACCTAATGAAATATGCAGAAGATGTTGTACAAACAAAAATTAAAACTGTAGATGGTGTTACACAAGCAGATATTGTGGGTGGAGAAAAATCACAAGTTAATATAACAGCAGATCCAGCTGTACTATCTAGTTATAATGTTAGCTTATCAACTATTAAAAATGCACTACAAGATACTAATAAAACTTTTCCATATGGGTCTATTACCCAAGGGGAAGATAAAATTGTTTTAAGAGGAATGGATGAATTAAATTCATTAGACGATATAAAACAAATTCAAATTTCAACTAATAAAGGACAATCGGTTAGATTAGATGAAATTTGTAATGTTGAATATGGTACTATAGAGAAAAAAGATATATATAGATACAATGGTGAGGAAAGCTTAATCATAGATGTTAAGAAGCAACAAGATGCTAATACCATAAAAGTTATGGAAGGTGTTAATAAAGCAGTATCTGAGTTAAACAAGAACAATTCACAATATAATAATAAGATCGTTAGTGATTCAAGTGAATATATTAAAACTTCTGTTAATAATGTAATTTCAGAAATATTTATAAGTTCTATTATTTCATTTATTATAATCTTAGCATTTTTGAAAAGTATTAGAGCATCATTTGCTGTAGCTTTAGCAATTCCTACATCTATAGTAGGTACAATAGCTTTTCTTTATTTTACTGGTGAAACATTAAATATGCTTACTTTAAGTTCACTTGTAATATCCGTTGGGCTTGTTGTAGATAATTCAATTGTTGTTATAGAAAATATATTTAAGTATAAGAACAATAAAAACTTAACTAATGAAGAAGGTGCTTTGCAAGGTACTCAAACAGTAACTAGTGCAATTACAGGATCAACACTTACGATAATATGTGTATTTTTACCTATATTATTTACCGATGGTATTACTAAAATAATATTTCAATCTTTATCTAAAACAGTTATTGCCGCATTATCTATATCATTAATTGTAGCACTTACTCTTGTACCTAGTATGTTTAATAAATTAAGTGGGGGAAAAAATGCTGCAAAAATGAAAGAAAAAGCTTCACCTATATTTGATAAAATAAGTGAAGTTTATATGAAATTAATAAATGTTTCATTAAAACATAAACGTATAGTGGTAATATTAAGTACTGCCTTATTTTTTATTGCTATATTTGGAGCTACATTTTTAAAAATGGAGTTTATGCCAGCATCAGATAAGGGGAAAATAAGCATATCTATAGATTTGCCAGAAGGATTAGCATTAAAGCCAAGTGATTATTATGTTTCTATGGCAGAAGAGAAAATATCTGATATTCCAGAAATAAAAACAGTGATAACAACATTAAAAACATCTAGTAATAGTAATAGTTCTAGTATAAATATAGAATTAGTTCCTAAAGAAGAGAGAAAAAAAGCTACAGCTGAAATAGAAGAAGAAATAGCTGAGAGAATGAATACTGTCCCAGATTGTAAAATAAAAGTTGCATTAGACAGTAGTTCAACTGGTGAAGGTAGTAGTTCAGATTTTGCTATGCAATTAAAAGGACCTGATTTAGATACGTTAGAGGTATTAGCAAAACAAATTGAAGGTAAGTTTAGTAGTATAGAGGGATTCCAAAATGTAGAAACATCTATTGCTGATACGTCTCAGGAAGCTCAATTCATAATAAACAAGCAAAAAGCAAATAAATATGGAATCAATGTGTCATCAATTGCTTCTTTATTACATACAGCCGTAGTTGGAGATTCAGTAACAACAGCTAAGATAAATGATTATGAAGTAGATGTTAATTTGAAATTTAAAGGAAGTAGCATTGATAATTTAGATGATATAAAACAAATAAAATTAATGTCTAAAACGGGTGAGGAAATTCCACTTGGAGAGATAGCAGATATAAAAATAGCAGATGGATTGAAGCAAATTAATAGATCAAATGGAGATTATTCTATAGACATTACAGCTAATCTTAAGGGGGTAGATACAGGAACGGCAATCACACAAGCAACAGCAGCAATAAATGAATTAAATTTACCAAAGGATTATGAAGTAATCACTAGTGGTGACGCAAAGGACATGCAAGAGTCTATGATGGGACTTGTTTATGCAATGGGAATTGCAATAATATTAGTATATATGGTAATGGTAGCAGAATTTGAATCGTTCAGTAAGCCGTTTATTATAGGCACTTGTATTCCGTTTGCCTTTGTTGGTGTTGTTGCTATATTGTTAATAACTCAGATAAAAATCAGTATAGTAGGAATGTTAGGTGGAATTATGTTGGTAGGTATTGTTGTTAATCACGGTATAGTTTTAATTGACTATATTGAACAACTGAGAAAATCTATGGCGGGAAAGGCAAGTATAGAAGAAATAGTTTCAAAAGGTTCTGCAACAAGATTAAGGCCAGTTTTAATGACAACTTTAACAGCTGCATTTGGTATGTTACCAACAGCATTAGCTTTAGAAGAAGGCGGAGAAATGATGCAATCTCTAGGGGTAGTAATTATAGGTGGTCTTAGTGTTTCAACATTAGTTACATTGGTATTAATTCCAGTTATTTATGTTATTTTTGATGATTTAGAAAAGAAATTTGATAAGAGAATGCATAAGATAACAGAAAAGATATCAGATAAGTATGAGCAATTTAAAGAAGAGAAGATAAGACGTAAGTTTAGTAAATTTATAAATAATGAAATAGAATCTAAAGGAATAGATAAGCATAAAAAGATAGATTTGAAGAAATAAAGGATTAACTAAAAGTGACTATTTCATAAGTTTATTAATATGAATTATAATTAAAGTTAATTTGAAATAGTCCCTTCAATTAAGATAAGAAATGTATTTAATAATAGGATGAAATTTGATGAAGAGGTGAACATATATGAGAAAGAATATAAATAAATTAGTTGCAGTTGCAATTGGAGTAAGTGTTATGAGCGGAAGCATTATTCCAGCATTTGCAGCAGATACTACTACACAAAATACTAGTACAACTACAAATGTACAAGCACAAACAATTGGAAAACAAGTTCTTACTTTAGATGATGCGATAACAGCAGCTATTAATAATAGTAATAAAGTAGCTTTACAAATAAAAAAAATAAACTTAGAAGATGATAAGTTAGATGTTCAAGATGATATTGATGATGATGGATATTTATATGATAATCAAGAATTGACAGTAAAACAAGAAAAAGAAAACAAAGATTTTCTAGAAGACCAAATAGCACAAGATATTACTAATGAATATAATGATATTGTTACAAAAGGAAAAGAATTAAATAAACTAAAAAAAGAGATTGAAATTAAAAATAAGGAAATTAAAGATACTGAACTTAAGAAAAAATTAGGATTAGTAACTTCAATAGACATGAAGAATGCAGAAATTGAGCTTCAAACTTTAAATAATAGTGAAAAAGATAAAGAAAATAAATTGAAAAACAGTCAAGATTATTTTAAAGTATTAACAGATAAGGATTTAAATAATTGTACTTTAGAACAAGATGTTAAATATGAAGTATTTAGAATAGATGGTTCAGTAGATGAATATTTAGAGAATGTCATAGAGAAATATTGTGAATATGATAAAGAAAGTAGTGATCTTTTAAAAGATTATATAAAAGATATTAAGGAAGATTTTGATTATAATGAAATAAAGAAAGCACCACAAATAAGTGATTTTAACGATGAAGTGGTAACAACTATGGCTGGAGATAAAATTACAATTAAAACGGCTAAGGAACAGTATGATAAAGCATATGATAATTACAATAAAGGAATCACAGGATATAAAACATATTTAGAAACAAAATATAATTCTAGCGTTAAATCAATTTCATTAGAAGAAAAGAAAAAGAACTATAAGCAAATATTAAATCAAAGTTATGCAAATCTCCTTGATTTAGAAAATAGTATTAATGTAATGAAGAGTAATATAGAAGTAAATAATAAACAACTTAGTATTGCAAAATTAAAATATGATATGGGATTAATGACTAAAACAGAATATGATAAGCAAGCTTTAGCAAGTGAGGATTTAGAGACGAGTTTAAGAACCCTTATTGAAAATTATAATAAACTAAAAAATAATATCCAAAAACCTTGGATTATTAATAGTACAAATAATTAATGTAAGTACATAAAATTATAGCTATGTTAATAGAATCAAACTATAAGTAACCTTAAAAAAATATAGATAATATGGGAGGTATGAAGTTAATAACTAAAATTAAGATATAGTTATTAATTTCATACCTATGTTTATATTGTATTATAATACTGAAATATAGCCAAGAATAA
>Ga0183100_1000710_pt1 | contig 22262 bp, 23 predicted proteins | sample Biomet2_FD_127789 | JGI IMG/M metagenome (GOLD analysis project Ga0183100, IMG submission 127789) | Microbial communities from bioreactor (seeded with anoxic lake sediment) at LBNL, California, USA - Biofuel metagenome 2 | ecosystem: Engineered > Bioreactor > Anaerobic > Unclassified ...
CCCGCGGCGCCGCGCGGTGCTGCCCAGGACAGCCCGGCGCCAACCGGGTGTCCGCCATCCTCGCGGCGGCGATGATGCTCCGTTACCTGGACCTGGGGCCGATGGCCGAGAGAATAGAGAGCTCGGTGCCCGAGGCGCTCGGCCAGGGCGTGCGCACCGTCGACGCCGGCGGGGGGATGGGCACGAAGGAGTTCACGACGCGGTTCCTCGAGGTCCTAGCAACCTTCTGATCGACCGGACCCCGGGAAGCTGTACCATCCACGAACCGATGCGGCCCACCTCCCACGCCATCAGTCCTCGGACCGTGGTGCCGGGGACGGTGGTGCGTCTCTCCCGAAGCTCCAAGCAGAGCAACGTGAGGAGCATAAGGCCCAGGAACAGGAACTCCGCGCCGGACATGACGCCGAGGTAGTTGATCTGCACGTAATCCATGGTCAGATGGGCGGCCCAGGCCATGAACGGGGTGCCGTACTTGTAGTTCATGGACAGCGGGAGGATGAGGACCGCCGCCTCAGGACTGTGGAACATGCTCTTCCACTGGATGTTGGTGGCCATCGCCGCCTTGTAGTCCACCAACGAAGTGCTGAGCCCCTGCTTGGCCGCGTACTCCACCAGCCCGAAGGTATGATCGAGGTCGATGAGCACGCCAAAGAGGAGGACCGCAAACGCAGTATTGCGATCCAGTCGAAAGACCGAGATGAGGATGAGGGCGAAGACCAGGTGAGTCACAGCGAGCATTGGTGCTCATACGACCCAGCCCGTCGCATATCAAGATTGGCCATCCGTTATCTACGTTGATAATTGGTGATTCAGGCAATATGGGAACGACCCCACGCCAGCTCTCATGTTATATACTGGTGGCTTGGCTATTAATCTGGGTCGAATGAAGAGCAATAGGATCGTTCTGATGTCCAATAGGGAGCCGTACATCCATGAACGGACCAAGCGAGGGATCAGATGCAAGATGCCGGCCGGAGGGCTGGTCGCGGCTCTTGACCCTGTGATGCGAACGACGGGCGGAACGTGGATCGCCTGGGGGAGCGGCAGCGCGGACATGGAGACCTCCGACCCGGAGGGCAGGATACTTGTGCCGGTGGACGAGCCCAGGTACGTACTGAGGAGGATATGGCTCACCACCAAGGAGGTATCGGACTACTACTACGGCTTCAGCAACCGGATCATATGGCCGATCTGCCACATGTTCCAGGAGAACGCATTGTTCGAGCGGGATTATTGGGAGACGTACAAGAAAGTGAACGCCAAGTTCGCCGCCGCGGCCCTCGACGAGCTGGGGCCCGAGGGGCGCTTGTGGGTGCAGGACGTGCATTACTGCCTGGTCCCCTCCATGGTGAAAGAGGAGAGGCCGGATGCCAATATCGCGCTCTTCTGGCACATCCCGTTCCCGGCGGTGGAGACGTTCTCCTGCATACCATGGAGGAAGGAGCTGCTGAAGGGGCTGCTGGGCTCCGACCTCATAGGGTTCCACACCTCGACCTACGTCGCCAACTTCCTGGCGACCATCAGGAAGGAGTTCCCAGAGGCCACGGTGACGTCCTCCGCCGTCGAGCTGGAGGGGGGGGTGACCAGGGTCAAGTCCTTCCCCCTGGGCATCGACTATGAGGACTACTTGTCCCGAGGGCAGGACGAGGGGATACAGAAGAGGGCGGCCCGCATGCGCAGGAGAATGGGCATTCCGTACGTGATATTCGGGGTCGACCGATTCGACTATACCAAGGGCATACTCAACCGGTTCCTGGCGTTCGAGCGGTTCCTGGAGAGCAACCCGCGGTTCATCGGGAAGGTGTCATTCATCCAGGTCGCCTCGCCCACCAGGGAGGTGATCAGCGAGTACCGGGAGATGAAAAGGCAGGTGGAGGAGACCGTGGGGAGAGTGAACGGCCGGTTCCAACAGCCCAATTGGACGCCCATAATCTACATGAACCGCTACGTGCCGCCCGACGACCTGCTGGTATACTACATCATGGCCGACGTGGCCATGATCACCCCGGTGATCGACGGGATGAACCTGGTGGCCAAGGAGTACGTCACGGTGAACGATCATGGCGTCCTGATCCTGAGCGAGTTCGCCGGCGCCAGCGAGGAGCTCAACGCCGCTCTCATCGTCAATCCGTATGACGTGGAGATGAGCGCCAAGGCCATCCTCAGAGCGCTGACCATGAGCCCGGAGGAGCGAGCTAGGCATGTGCAGGCCCTCCGGGCGGTGATCAAGGAGCATGACCTGTACTGGTGGCTCGATAACTTCCTCCAGGAGTGGGGGCTCGACATCAGCTCCCGCGATCACAAGGACGGGCCGCCCCCCGATCCCCGGACCCTCATGCGCTCCAAGGACGCGATCTGCGTCCCGCCTCAATCTTGACGTGACGGAGTGCGAAAGGTTCAAACATCAAGGTGAAGCTTGGGGTTCGAGTATCATGTCAGAATCAACCGATCGAACCTCTTACTGCGGCCTCTATTGCGGCGATTGCATCCCCCGCGACAAGCGAGTCTTCCTTGCGGTCGAGGAACTGAAGAAAGCCCTGGACGAGGTACAGTTCGACCAGTACGCATACCTGCGCTCCCAGGCCTACGGGAAGCTGCTGGACTACCCGGTGTTCATCAGGGTACTGGACGAGGTCGAGGCCATCGAGTGCAGCGGCCCGTGCGCCATGGGTGGGGGGAAGAAGGTCTGCATCATCCGCGACTGCGTGAAGCAGAAAGGCTACCGTGGCTGCTGGGAGTGCGACGACAGCGGTTCGTGCATGAAGCTTGCTGCGCTGAAGCGCTTCCACGGGAAGACCATCGAGCACAATCACCAGATGATCCGCGAGCACGGGATCGAGAACTGGGCGGAGAAGAGGGGCAAGCACTACCCGTGGCAGTGAACCTGCCAAACGACCTTTTCCTTGGACCTCACGGTCACTTCTTGGCCCTGATGAGGGAGACCTTCCGGCTCTTGGTCAGGACCTGGAACTTGGACAGCCCCCGGGGCACGACCACTAGGTCCACCTTGTTTATCTCTTTCACCTGTCGATTGAAGGTCGGCCAGTCAACGGTGTCGTCGAACTCCAACATGTCGATGTTCTCCAACTTCACCGGCCCTCCCAGTGACTCCAGGTCCGTCCGGGACACCGAGAGCGCGTCAACATCCCCTATGCGGAAGGTGGGCTCCGATTCTTCGGCCATGAACGCGCTCATGGCCATGGTGGTCAGCTCGCCAATGGACACTGAGCGCCGCTTCGCCTCCGCGGCGAACTTCGAATAGGTATCGTCGTCGATCCCTCTAATGGTCACATCGGTCATAGGAGGTCATCTCACTCGCTGTCCCACGGTTAAGTGCTGCGGCGATAAAAAAGCTACCAGCAAGCATGAGGCCCATGGGCAGCACGGAGAACCAGGGCACGGCGAACCCCAGGATCGATAGGAGCCATAGTCCTCCGATCATCGCCGATCCCGAACCGAGCAACAACATTGGCCAGCTGATGCCGTGATGAGCGCTCGCCTTCTTCCACACATGCTGCCGCTCCCCGCCCTCCCAGGTGGAGAAAACCGGCCGGTCCATCTCCTGGTCGATGATACGCTTTCTCTCCCTATCGTACACGTTGCAGCGCAGGTCAGCGAGGGACCAGCCCTCGATCATGCTCGGTTGTGTCGGCATCGTAGGCATCAATGTCACCGTTATCACCGTATGCATACAATGAGTATTTGATTGTTTCGAGCTACCGCTGACCTTTCACAATTACATATGGGCGCTGGACCGCTCAGGATATCCTGTGGTCCAGTACCCAAGCGCCCCTGGCGGGGCTTGAATCAATCCGGCAAAAAGGGTCGATCGCCGGCCAGGCCGGAGATTGAAACGCTCACTTCTTCCTGGGCTTCTTACGCGGTATGGCCCGCTTATGCATCAGATCGCCGTGAACATCTTCCATATGCTGGTCGAGCTCGAACAATGTCTCAAACTTCTCTCCGCACTTATCGCACTCCGTGTTTATCCGATTGCCACTCATGTCTACATCTCGTTATTCGTTTCGGGACCGCCGTACTACATTCAACCGCCTCGGTGAGGCTGACGTTTCCCACGGTCGCTCTATCCTTATGTCTGTTATGCTATTTATCCGTACGATTGTCGTATGCTCCTCGGTCATCTGAGCGACTAATGGTAAGGAACATGCCTGGCAGATGCATAACCATTAGTTTTCTATACTAGAACGACTTTTTTGTGAAATAGTCTAAAAAGGTCTGAGAGGATTTTTTTTAGAACAACCAACAGCAGGTATAGTAATGTACGGAAACAAGAGACAGGGCGGCTACAGCCGCGAACCCCGTGAGATGTTTGACGCTGTTTGCTCCGACTGCGGAGCGAAGACCCAGGTCCCGTTCAAGCCGACCGAGGGCAGGCCGGTGTACTGCAGGGACTGCTTCCAGAAGCACAAGCCGAAGGACCGGTTCTAAACCTGGCCTTTAAACCACTTCCCAATTTCTTATCATTGTTCTACGATCTAACGGCTGGCGGCTCACCGGCCAGGTGACGTCCTCTGCGCTGCCTCTTATCCGGCCTTCGCCTTCATTCACCCTCCGCATTCCATCCAGCTTTGAGGGTTCACTCTGCGTTCGAACCCCCGGCCCAAACGTTCTTGAACCGTAGAACGTAGGTCGTGTCGTGTACGTCGAACATCCGTTAATTATGCCTGGGACCATTGACGAGCGGGAATACCAGAGCACGCTCGCTGACACCTGCTACTTCTACTCGACCCTCGTCGTCCTCCCCACCGGCATGGGTAAGACGGTCATCGCCCTCAGGGTCATGGCCGAAGTGCTCCACCGGGACGGGGGCAAGGTCCTCCTCTTGGCGCCGACCAAGCCGCTGGTGGAGCAGCACGCGCTCTTCCTCAAGGACAAGCTCGTCGGCCGGAGCGTCGCGGTGCTGACCGGGGAGGTGAAACCAGAGGAGCGGGAGGTGGAGTGGCAACGAAACGAGGTCGTGGTGTCAACGCCGCAAGTGGTCATCAATGACCTCCGAAAGGGCAGGATAGACCTGAGCGGGGTGAGGTTGGTGGTTTTCGACGAGGCCCACCGGGCCATAGGGCACTATGCCTACGTGCCCATCGCCCAGGCCTTCAGGGTCACCGGGGGCAGGGTGCTCGGTATCACCGCTTCGCCCGGGGGGTCCAAGGCGCGGATCAAGGCCGTGTGCGATAACCTCAACGTAAGGAGGATCGAGGCCCTCTCGGAGGACGCCCCCGAGATCAGGGAGCACATCCACGAGATCCGCTTCGAGGTGATCGACGTCGACCTCCCGGAGGACATCGCCGAAGTGTCCGAGGTGCTCCGGGGGATGTACGCCGGGTGCGTGACGCAGCTGAGCAACATGGGCTTCATAAGGACCGGTGGGATCCCTAACGTGCGGTACATCATCGAGACGAACAAGTCCCTCCGGGCGCGGACCTTCGGCGGCAAGAAGAACGGATATGTGTTCAAGGCCCTCGGCCTGCAGGCGATGGCCATCAAATTGGGGCATGCACTGGAGCTCGCCGAGACGCAGGGGACCGCCGCTCTCTCCAGCTACATGGACAAGGTGCGGACGGAGGCCCGGGGGAAGAGAGGGTCCAAGGCCTCCCAGAGGATCGCTGCCTCGCCTGGGTTCAGCAGGCTCGAGCAATTGGTGACGGGGGCGCCGGAGACCCATCCCAAGGTCCCTCTGGTGAAGGAACTGGTGTCACGCCAGCTGAGGGAGGGGCCAGGGTCCAAGGTGATGGTGTTCACTAACTACCGGGACTCCTGCGAGACCGTGTCCCGCTGCCTCTCCGAGGTCGACGGGGCCAGGGTAAGCAAGCTCATCGGGCAGAGCCCCCGGGCCCACGAGCGGGGGCAGAAGCAGAAGGAGCAGGTGGAGGTCCTCTCCAGGCTCCGCTCCGGAGAGATCAACACAGTGGTGGCGACGTGCGTGGGCGAGGAGGGCCTGGACGTGGCCAACCCCGACCTGGTGATCTTCTACGAGCCGGTGCCGTCGGAGATCCGCTCGATCCAGCGGCGGGGACGGACGGGCCGGTCCCGCCCCGGCCGGGGCGTGGTGCTGGTGACCAAGGACACAAGTGATGAGCCCTCCCTGGCTACCAGCCTGAGGAATGAGATGACCATGAGGAGGAGCCTCCAAAAGGTCCGAGAGGAGTGGGCGTCCGGGCCGCTGCCGAAGGAGCGGGCCGAGGAGATGGCCTGAGCCGCCCTTCACGAGAAAAGGCCTGGTCAACTGTCATATAGCCAATATGCCGATTAAAGTCCCATGGCAAAGCTCACCCCAGAAATGGAAGAACTGCTGAAGACGACCAAGTACTTCCCCCTGGCCACCGCCTCGAAGGACGGAGAGCCCAACGTCGTGCCCGTCGGTTCCGTGTTCCTCATGGACGCCGAGACCATCTGGATCGGGAACCAGTTCATGGACACCACGCTCAAGAACCTCAAGGAGAACCCCCGGGCCTGCCTTTACGTGTGGACCCAGGGCGTGAAGGGATGCCTGAAGATCAAGGCGGATGTCCAGGTAGTGGAGAGCGGTCCCGACTACGAAAAGATGAAGGGCATGGTCAGCGCCAAGAAGGCCGAGCTCAAGTGCCGCTCTCTCCTGGCGCTGAAGGTGACCGAAGTGTTCGACTGCGCCTCCGGACCCAACGCCGGCAAGAAGCTGATCTGAAGCTTTCTCATAAGCCCTGGGGGCCGATCGTCGTTAGCCGAGACGGCCCCCCGGGATAACCTCTTTATTCGAATCCATATTGAGATGGGCATTTCATAGCATGACCTGGTCCGGGCAAGGTCATCATATATTCTGGATAAAGGAGCAGGGATCTCGTCATACTCCCTTGCTCTGAGCGCAGAACCTGACGCCTGATCGCGATGTGTTCCCATCACTCTCCTACGACGCCAATATCGCTCCTTACCTCGCCACATAATATCGATGCGAGAGAAAATCGATAACTTATAATTATAAAAATTATAGAATGATATGCATGTAATAAAATATTAATGAGCGGACCGCAAGACCGTTTTCTGAGGAGAGGTAATGGTGTCATGGCCGCAACCGGGTAATCCAGTATCGAGTTCACGTGATAGCGTAAGAGGCTCCAACATCACCTGCATGGCTCGCGGTACAATGGCCGAATCTGTCAGCTCCACCCCTGATCTTCAGAAACCTCAATTGACCGAGGTCATGTCGGATCTATCCGAAACGCATCGGGAGAAGAAGCTGCGAAGGCTGGTCAGAACGGAATTGTTCCTTACATTGACGTTCATCGGCACCACCCTGGCATCGATCATAGGCGCCATGAACATGCCACTGCTCCTCATCATGGCCGTGTTCACGACCTGGTTCGCCACGATCTTCTTCAGGCTGTATTGGCACCATCTAAAGTGCTTCAAGCGCATGGTGGAACCTAAGGCTCAGCAATGCTCCCATGGCAGCGATCTTCCGGCGGTCACCGGTACTCCCAATGGTCACGCAATGGAGCAACAGGCCGCGAAGAAAGGATGCATCGTTGCTAACCAGTATTCACGTCTCTGATACTGTTACTCCGGACCCGAGGGAAAGGAACCTATGTCGGATCGGTCCGGCCCATCTGACGCTCGGCCTCTTCCGTCGCATGCCCGGCCTTAGGAAGCGATGAAGACATAAGCGATCATCGAGCTGCGCATTGAGCAAAGGAGCTCGTCGATCACCTTATCGCGATTACGCTTCCTTCTCACTGGACGGCTAAATTGAGAAGACCTTTTCAGGCTCTCAGAATGTGGTGGAATATCCCCTATGCGCCCGGAAAATGAAGAAATCTTTATATCCGACCCAGATATAGGGTGGTCTACAAGCAGGGGTAGCCAAGCTTGGCCAACGGCGCAAGATTGAGGGTCTTGTCCTTAGTGGTTCGTGTGTTCAAATCGCATCCCCTGCACCACTTTTCCCTCCACTAATTTGGGGCTCTGGCTATCGAAAAGGCCATAGTAAAGTATTATGATGAGACACCGAATATAAACTAGCGTTAAGGCCACTAAGGACAAGAGTTTCGGCCCTGACTTCTGCACAGGATGAAGAAGCTGGCTATGATAGATATAGACAAAAACGATCTTACCTTAGGTCAAAAATTTTCCTTTTTGGAGTGGTAATCCTAATGATCGAGGCAGGATATATGCTGTTTCTATAGGCCTATTTTCAAAATCCACTTATATTAAGGATTCGAATTATACTCTCAAATATTTCTGAGCTGGATTGAATTGCCAGATGGTGTAAAGATCTTTCTGGCAGCTTCGCACCCCATAAAACAGGGGGCTACAGATTCAGATCCTGCCTCCTCCGCATTTATTAATCATTAACTTTAAAATTAAAAAATTCAATATTTCTCTGTTAGTATGTCAATGACCATTGAATGTGGTTTATGTATCACCATAATCGGTGTGCTGTGGGCGCTGAGCGGTTACTTGCCAGTGATGAAGTATGGTGACCTTCCCAAGCGCCTGCGCTTAAGTGGAGCGATATTCGTTGTGCTTGGTACGCTCTTTATTATTGAAGCATTGCTTGGATGGTAATTATCATAATATTTATATCAATAACAGCCACTATTCCATTGAAAATATGATAATAGATTACATTTTAATCGCTATAGCCCTAGTTATATTGGGCGCGTTGTCCTACGGATGCAGCTACTTAAAGCTCAAGAACCTTGTGGTTAAAAACAACCTCAAGAAGTTTACTATGGTATGCGCGGTATGGAGCATCATATGGATTATTCTAGGTTTCGTGATGTGAACAATTTATGATTTGGATACTGGGTCATATTGTTCTTGGCGTCCTTGCGACGCTCTCTTTTTCTTTATTAGTGAGGTTATGCGCTAGACTATCAAAATTTAAACGGCTGGCTGTTCTGTCTGTAGGGGTTACAATATTTATCATCATTGGGGCTTTGATAATTAGGTAAGGGTTAATGTAAAAGCGTTATAAACCCGATTAGATATTTTAGTAATATGAAGGTCAAGGCGATAAAGCCTAAAGCCAAACCCAAATACAAGTCCTATGCTGAAGCGTTAGCCGTGGTGCTGAAGCGGGAGAGGGAAGTTTTCAAAGCCCTTTCAAAGTAAAAATAAAAAAGCTGGCCCCATTCATAGGCCATGAATTGTACGACCACTTTATAGCCCCCTATGCTCCCAAAGGAGTAATCATGCCGCAGCTCACAGGTCAATCCGACCATATCGATGCCATCATTGCGTTCATAGACATCAATGAGGTCGTTTGAGTTATCCGATTCATAGGAAGCCACATGCCCGTTGGGATCCGTTAGCTCGATGACCAACGATGTGCCGATAAAGTAGTCATACCTGAGCGTCTCAAGGTGCGCAGTGAAGTCGTCCATGTCACCGTCCCCGCTGTCCAGGTTCTCTAGTAATGGGACACTGGTAGCATCCGATTCGAGCTTTCCCGCTTAACAGGACCCATGTAAGCTGGATTTTGTCTTGTTCGGAACGAGACCCGCAACCGCGTGGACCGGCTTGGAGCGAACTCGAATGGAGAGCGCACCGAATTCGGCATCGGCCTCAAGACCGGCGCATGCTCGAGCGGGGCTTTTGACCAGGACCAGGCTTTGGCTCATCGGCAGGGGGCGCGGGCGGGCCCATCCGCTCGGCCAGATTGATGGCGTTGGCGATGTCCTCAGACACCATCTTTCGCTTCGATCTCTCTATAAGGTAGCTCTTACCGGTCTGGAGGTATGAAGGGAAGACGCGAACGCCGCCGTACCAGAACTCACCCGTTCTTATCTTGTACGTTGGGCCGGAAGGGATGACCCTCTTCCTCGTTGTCCTCAGGGACAGAGCGTTCATGACCCTGATCGCCGTATCTCCCATCAACAAGATCGCCCTCAAGCATGGGAATTGCCCGATCTCCTCTTCGAGCTCGAGCGAGCTCTGCTCGACGGTACTGACAGGAAGAGGAAAGGTTAGCGGACCCTTGACCGCTACGGTCAGATAGACGCCCAGCTTACCAATGTCCTCCATGCTGCTGACCGCGAGACCGGCACTGTTGAACGCGTCGATGGTGTTGGCGACGAAGGTCGAGCCAGGGTCTGAGAGGATCTCGGCTCCCCTCTCATCGGGGAACGACTCGCACACCATCGCCACCTTCACCTTGCGCGCAACGTCAGCTGGTATAGAGGAAACCACCATCGTTCGCCCCTCTCCTCGCCCGGTCCATGGCGGTGCGGCAGATTAGCCTTTATCCTAAGCTAACCTTCCAAGCGCCAATCGTCTGCCCTTCGCACGATCGTGCCTGCCCACGGCATCGGCGGCGTCCTTACTTGCACCCCTCTATCTCAGCGGCTGCTGCTGTATCGAGATAACACGGCGCGGAGATGCTGCCGCTCGCTCACCGTCGCGCGGTATACGTCCAAATACTGGAGAATGCCAACTGGTAAAAGATGAGCCGTGGTCTGATGGAGAACGCGAGGTTCCGTTCGAGCGGGGACCTCGCCGGGGTGCGGGGAGAGATATTGCGACCGGGGGTACAGGGCTACGAGGAGGCGAGGCAGCTTTACAACGGCATGATCGACCGCCGCCCTGCCACCATCGTAAGATGCGCCGGCCCTGACGACGTCGTACGTTGCGTCGACCACGCGCGGGAGAACAACATCCTCATATCGGTACGAGCAGGAGGCCATGGGGTGGCGGGGAACGCTCTGAACGACGGGGGCCTGGTGATCGACCTGACCGCCATGAGGGGCGTGCTCATCGACCCCTTTGGCCGCACGGCCTGGGTGGGGGGAGGAACGCGATGGATGGACCTCGATCCCGTGGCCCAGAAGTACGATCTGGCCACCACTGGGGGAAGGGTCTCGTCCACGGGTATCGCCGGATTTACCCTGGGAGGCGGTGCCGGTTGGCTGATGAGCCGCTTCGGCCTGGCCTGCGACAACCTGAGGTCCGCCGAGCTCATCACCGCCCAAGGGGAGCTCATCTCAGCGAATAGCAAGGATACACCGGACCTGCTGTGGGCCCTGCGGGGCGGAGGAGGGAACTTCGGGGTGGTGACCGCCCTCGAGCTGGACCTCCACCCGGTCGGGACGACCCTCTCCGGATTGCTCCAATGGCCCCGCTCCAAGGCCCTCCGGGTCCTCCAGGCGTTCCGCGCCCTGGCCCTGGAAGCGCCGGACGAGCTGGGCCTGGTGTTCGCCTGCGTGACCGACAGCAGAGGGATACCGGCGGTCACGGTGACCGTCTGTTGGACAGGAGAAATCAGCGAAGGGGAGAAAATCCTCGCGCCACTCCGGTCGATGGAGTCCCCAACGGTGGATACCGTCGGGAGGATGAGATACGACCAGGTACAGACGATGCTCGATTACACCGGGGTGTGGGGTTCCCGCAATTACTGGAGGTCGGGATACATCCCCGAGCTCACGGACGAAGCGATGGATACCATCCTCGCCAACACCGCCCTGATGCCTTCCTCCCTTGCCGCGATCCACCTGTGGGCCCACCACGGGGCGGCGAACCGGTATTCGGAGGATGCGACCGCCTTCCCCAACCGGCGCTATCCTTTCAACCTTCACATCATCGGTGCCTGGACCGATCCTTTGGTCGACGCCGAAGGGGTAGCGTGGACCAAAAGGTTCTATGAGGACATGCGGCCTCACTTCTTAGATCGCTCGTACGTCAACTTCGACAACCTCAAAGAAGGAAGCAGGGTGGAGGGCGCCTACGGGCCCAATTACCAAAGGTTGGTGGAAATCAAGACCAGGTATGACCCGGAGAACTTGTTCCGTTCCAATCAGAACATTAGGCCACGGGACGGCTCGTAGGGAAGAGGCGCTGCTTCAGGGACCAGATAAGATCGGGCATCGGTTATAGTAACCGTATCTCAGTTTAGAAGGCTTAGAAACTTCCTACGGGAAATTTGGGTCCGATGGCAGCGGGTCCCCTGGGATGTGAACGGTGCGGCAAGCCCTTCATCGAGATGAAGGCAGTGAGCGGGGTCAGGATCGTCATGAACATATTCACCCTCGGCATCATGTTCCTGGGGATCATGGAGTTTGCATGGGAAGAGCCGCTGTTCACAGGGATCACCTTCGCCAGCATCAACACGATGATCGCCGCCTTCGTCGTCTTCGTCCTGGTCAACGTCGCCGCGGATCAGACCATCAGGGACGAGAAGAAGGAGCATGCGGTAGGCTCGGTCATGATGTGCGACGAATGCAAGTTGAAGCACAACGCAGAGGCCGAGCAGGACAAGGTCAACCAGCAGAACGAGCTCCAGAGATGGATCGGTGAGCTGGAGGTGATGAAGGCATCAGACCCTATCCTGAGGGGCATCGTCGTGGAGTGGAGCGCTGCCAACCAAGGCGCCACCCCCGGCCGCGAAACGGTCAGCGAGTTCACGAACGCCATGAACCTCGAGAAGGCCGGCAACTTCGAGGGGGCGACCCAGATCTATGAGGGGCACAAGCTATGGACCTATGCCGGCAGGGCCAGGGGGAAGAACAGAGTGCAGATGGTCAAGCATGTGACCGTGGACATGAATCAGCTCCTGGACCAGATCAGTACCAGAGGCCTGGCCGTACCATACAAGTGCCATAACTGCGGGGCAAGCATCACCATCGACAAGAACTCCAACGCTTCGGGCTTGAAGTTCTGCTCGTATTGCGGGACCGCCTACAATATTGAAGACATATCGAGGATAGTGCAGGAAGCCTTGGCCACCTAATGTCCGCAGGGCTTTGACCGGCCGGGTGCTTGATCGCTCATGCTCCGATCGGCCATGGCGTGCATTGAACCTAGGATGCCAGCTGATTCTCAGGCATATTGAGTGTTTCTCGGGAGATTTATTTATTAATATTATATTATATACAAACTTATCTTATTCTTCTTTTCTCGTCCGACAGGAAGAATTCTAAATGAGCAGTTTTGTCGGACATTTGTCGGTCACCCGCTCGCACAGCGGATATTATTAGTTATTAGTGAATATAATATCCGGCCCGTTAGCCACAATAATGTTATTATATCACCTTGGCCTTGGAAACGATGTCAGGAGAGGGAGGGCGGCCGACGGTAGGGTGCGAACCCAGCTGAGGAAGGTCCCCCCTCCAAGAGAAAGGTGGGCCACACAAGTGGCCTGGTGAGAGCCAGGGCAAGGGCGCAGAAACGACACAGCCATGACCGAGGATGATCCGTTCGGCGGTGACGTTGGTCATGGATTTGGTGAAACGGCGACTCCCCACCGGAGCAAGCCCAAACAGTCGGAATGACAGCTCAGGACCGACGGGTAGGGTGCTTAGTTGAATGCTGCCTGAAACAGAAGGGGGCCTACTACCCTCACCTGACACTTTTCCGCCCATTTTTTCTAAATCCCGTTTTGCGTGCGAGCGTCCAGTAATATTATCAGATCCAGCATATTATCATTATCAATAAGATTAAGTTAGGCCCTGTACGTCCGCATTTATGAGTGGGCCAGTTTTTCAGAGCATATGAATACTTCCATAAACTACGCTCCTGCAGCGGTGTCAATATCAATTTTTGATAATAACCAACGGGCAACCAACTAATATTCACACGCGTTCATGGAATTTGGGTCGGATTGGGAGGTCAAAAAGATGAAGCTGTCCAAGGGGAAATTCTATCTGTTCGAAGAGCGCGTTCCGCTGCGGACCCATCAGGTTCTCAGAAAGGAGCTTGACAAGGGGCGGAAGGCCCTGTACATCTCTAAGAACCCGCCGCGGTTGCTTAGGAGCCAGCTGGATTTCGATGAGCACAGGCTGGAGACCATGTGGCTGAGCACCAGGCCCAACCCCGAATGCATACCGCCGATGAACCTCCAGGCCTTCGAGCGATACATAAACAACTTCCTTTCCGACAACAAGGAAGGGATCATCGTGCTCAACGGCCTCGACGTACTGGAAATGTGGAATGGTTTCCGTCCGGTGCTGGACGTACTGGCGAGGGCTACAGGAAAAGTGAACGAGGATGGCAGCAACCTGATCATAAGCCTCGATCCCCGCAACCACTACCCTCAGAAGCTCGTAAAGCTGGAGCATATCTCAGATGAGGTCGTCTCCAGCTACGCGTGAGACCTAAACCGCTTCCTATCCCCTTCCCAGTTTTCAACTCGCTCTCGCATCTGTAACAGCCGTGGCTCTGGATGGCGGCGAAAAATTGACCGAAAGTCCTCGTGGCCAATGATTATATGGCGGTATCAATATTCAGTACCATGGACCCCCGCCTTTCTGAGATCGCGGAGACCCTGGCAGAGGACGCCGCTTCCGGCGCTTCGGAGATGCATGCCTCGATCCTCAACAGCCTCTTGGCCATTTCCGATGCTGACCTGTCTGCCATCCCTACCTCAGAATGGGAGGACTTCTCCGTGGCCATCCATCGCGCCAAGCCGAGCATCGCCCCGGTGTTCAACATCGCCAACATGATCATGCTCATGATGGAGCAGGGGACAAAAGACGGCGGGTCGCTCCGCCATGTCCTCATGGAGGTGCTGGAACGGGAGAGGAAGAGCGGGACGCGCATCTCCGAACACGCCGCCAGGCTCATCAAAGGCCGCTGGTTCATGACCACCTCCTACTCCGCCACGGTGGCCCAGGTGCTGAAGGCCATGGCCAAGACCCGCAGGATCAAGGTCACCGTGGCCGAGTCCTCTCCTGGAGGGGAGGGACGTCAGTTCGCCAAGCTCCTCGCCGACCAGGGAATGGAGGCCGAGGTCATCTACGATTCGACCGTCTTCGCCCGCATGGAGCATCTTGATGGGGCGATCGTCGGGGCGGACTCGGTGACCGCTTCTGGGCTGGTCAACAAAGTAGGGACGCGAGCGCTGGCCGAGGCGGCGAGGGCCCACGACCTCAACGCCTACGCCGTATGCGGGTGGAGCAAGATATGTCCAGTGGTGCTCTCGGACCTGGCGGTATCGAACAACAGCCTCGGCAAGAGGCTCACTGAGCATGTTCAGGTCTTCGAGAGCGCGCCCCTCGAGCTGTTCTCCCATATCATCACCGATCAGGGAAGCCTCTCCTCGGCCGACCTCAGGATGGAGCTCAAGGTGAGGAAGGTCGCCCGGGCCTGGTACTCCCGGGGTGTGCTCCAGAGAGTGGACTGATCAGCAGGAGGAGTGCTCGATGGCGTTCCGCGGACATGCGTCCACGCACTGACAGCACTCAATGCACTCGTCGATCCTGACGGGAACGGCCTTGCCCTCCACGAGCTCGAAGACGTTGGTCGGGCAAATGTTAATGCAATCCTCCTGTGCGTCACATAGCTCCTCGTCCACCGCGATGGTGAAGCTACCGCCTACGTTCTCGTACTTCTTCACGACCATGGATGGTATCCCCGAGAGCACGTTGACAGCCGTTCTATAATACCTTGTTGAACATTGCATGACCAGTGGCACGTCCCGCCCGGTACTGTGCCCGTCGTCGGGAAGGGATATAGCCCGCGACCGTCAATCAATCCCTCATGAACCCGAGGCCGTCGCTCTCCCTCAACGCCCTGCAGGTCCTCGAGAGGCGATATCTGAGGAGGGACGAGGAGGGAAGGACGCTGGAGACCCCCGACCAGATGTTCAGGAGAGTGGCCGCCAACATCGCCGCGGTGAACAGTAGGTACGGGGACCGCAGGAACGAGGAGGAAGAGTTCTTCAACGCCATGCGCTCGCTGGAGTTCCTCCCTAACTCCCCCACCCTGATGAACGCCGGGACCGATATCCAGCAGCTGTCGGCATGCTTCGTCATACCGGTGGAGGACTCGATCGAGAGCATCTACGATGCCATCAAGTACGGGGCTGTGGTCCAGCAGACCGGGGGCGGGGCTGGCTTCTCCTTCTCTCGCCTCCGGCCGGAGGGGGATGTTGTCCGCTCCACGGGAGGGGTGGCCTCCGGGCCGGTGTCCTTCATGATGGTGTTCGACGCGGCCACCACCGCCGTCAAGCAGGGCGGCCGGCGGAGGGGGGCGAACATGGGCGTCCTCAAGGTGGACCACCCTGATATCGAGCGGTTCATATCCGTCAAGGACGACCTCTCCTCCCTTTCGAACTTCAACCTCTCGGTGGCCGTCACCGACGACTTCATGGACCGGGCCGTGCGCGGAGAGGACTACGACCTGATCAATCCCCGCAACAGGCGGAAGGTCAGGGCGATATCGGCATCCTATATCCTCGAACGCATCGCCACATCGGCCTGGCGGGGAGGGGACCCCGGGGTGCTGTACATAGACACCGTCAACCGTGACAATCCCACCCCCGAGCTGGGCATGATCGAAGCGACCAACCCGTGCGGGGAGGTGCCCCTCCTCCCGTTCGAGGCCTGCAACCTCGGCTCGATCAATCTCGACCGCATGGTGACGGACGGGGAGGTGGACTGGGAGCGGCTGGGAAGAATGGTCGATCTAGGCGTGAGGTTTCTGGACAATGTGATCGACGCGAACCGCTTTCCCCTTCCCCAGACCGCCGAGGTGGTGAGGGGCAACCGCAAGATCGGGCTGGGGATCATGGGCTTCGCCGACCTGCTGGTCCGGAAGGGCCTTCGGTACGGCAGTCCCGAGTCGATAGAGCTTGCAGGCCGGCTCATCGCCTTCGTCCGGCAGAGGGCAGAAGAGGCCTCGAGGTCCATCGCCGAGTCCAGGGGGAGCTTTCCCAACATCGAGCGGTCGACGGTGGGGGGCCCGCGCCGCAACGCCACCCTCCTCTCCATCGCCCCCACCGGGACGATAAGCATCATCGCCGGCTGCTCCTCGGGCATCGAGCCGTACTACGCGATTTCTTACTCCAGGAACGTGTTGGAAGGACAGCATCTGGAGGAGGTGCAGCCCCTGTTCTTGAGCGCGGCGGAGAAGGGTGGTTTCCTAAACGACGAGCTGCTGAAGGACCTCTCGGGCGCCCACTCCATCCAGGACCGGACATCGATACCCGAGGCCGTCCGCCAGGTGTTCGTGACCGCCCACGATGTCCCTCCCAAGGAGCAGGTCGATATGCAGGCCACCTTCCAACGGCATGTGGACAACGCGGTGTCCAAGACCATCAACCTTCCTCCGGAGATCACCAGGAACGATGTCGTCGACATCATGGTCCTCGCCCACCGCCGAGGATGCAAGGGCATCACCGTGTACCGGGAAGGTTCCAAGCCTGGACAGGTCCTGACCACGGTCCGGGACGCCCACCGCTGCCCGACCTGCGGCCGGTTGCTCCACGGGGAGGAGGGCGCCATGCAGTGCGAGACCTGCGGGTGAATAACAAGCAATGAACAAATAAATACAACGCTACACATAATTGTTATATACCCGCCCTACGCTTTCCTGTACCCATGTCAATACAGGCCGATGACAAGGTCATGCTCAATGTCGATGACATTCCCCGTAAGTGGTACAACATCGCTGCCGATCTGCCGGTGCCCATCCCGCCACCGTTGAACCCCACGACGATGGAGCCGGCCAAACCGGAGGACCTGGCGGCCATATTCCCCAAGGCGGCGATCGCCCAGGAGATGTCCACCGACCGGTACATCGACATCCCCGAGGAGGTGAGGGATGCGTACATGGTGCTGGGGCGCCCCTCTCCCCTGCAGAGGGCCAGGAGGCTGGAGGCCTACCTCAAGACCCCGGCCAAGATCTACTTCAAGCGCGAGGACCTGTCCCCAGCGGGCTCCCACAAGCCGAACTCAGCGATCCCCCAGGCCTATTACAACATGAAGGAGGGAGTGGAGAACCTTACCACCGAGACCGGGGCCGGACAGTGGGGGACCGCGCTGGCCCTTTCCTGCGCCCACTTCAACATGAACTGCACCGTGTTCATGGTCCGGGTGTCCTACGACCAGAAGCCGTTCAGGCGGCTGATCATGGAGACCTACGGAGCCAAGGTGCACGCCTCGCCCAGCAGTGTGACCGAGTTCGGGAGGAAGGTCCTGGAGCAACGCCCCGACCATCCGGGTACCCTGGGCATCGCCATCTCCGAGGCGATCGAGATGTGCGTTAACCAGCCCAACACCAAGTACTCGCTGGGGAGCGTCCTCAACCACGTCATGCTCCACCAGACGGTCATCGGCCAGGAGGTCATGCAGCAGCTGAAGATGATCGATGTCGTTCCCGACTACATGGTCGCCTGCGTCGGTGGCGGCAGCAACTTCGCCGGGTTCACCTTCCCCATGATTGGGGAGAAGATCAAGGGAAAGATCGATACCGAGTTCATCGCCGTGGAGCCTACCTCGGTGCCCTCGATGACCAAGGGCGAGAACCGTTACGACTTCGGGGACACCGCGGGCATGACCCCTCTGCTGAAGATGTACACTCTGGGACACGACTTCGTGCCCTCGTCCATCCACGCCGGAGGGCTGAGGTATCACGGGATGGCCCCCGCGGTCACCGCGGTCACCGCTCAGGGATACGTGAAGCCGGTGGCCTATGAGCAGACCCAGACCTTCGAGGCAGCGGTCACCTTCGCCCGCACCGAGGGCATCATACCCGCTCCCGAGTCCTCGCACGCCATCAAAGCGGCCATGGACCTTGCGCTCGAGGCCAAGAGGAAGAACGAGGAGAAGACCATCGTTTTCAACCTCTCGGGCCACGGGCTGTTGGACATGGGCGGGTACGCAAAGTACCTCAGCGGAGAGATGAACAACTCTCACTGAGGCCGCCAAACCATTTCCTTTCCTTTCCATCCCCCAGGCTTGGCTGTGATGTTCCATCACATCCGACCGATGTTTCGGATGTTCGTGTGATTGGTTTTTTATATGACCAAGTTAATCTTGATGCTGCTCCAGACATGAATCTGGCAATCTGGAAGTGAAATCGTAAGTGACTATCCCCCAAAGAGGCTATACTACCAACGTCAATTCCTTGGGCCTCACCACAGGGGGCCAGGATTTCCTGTTTGACTACGGCAGGACATATCTCATTTGTGAAAAGCGGATGGAGGGGACCCTGCAGGTCCTCCAGGAGTTCCACTATTCTGGCTCCAAGGCCCTTTGCGTCACCCGGCTGCACCCTGATCTTCTGCAGGAGCGCCTGCCGGGCATCACCGTGGAGACCACATGGTTGAGCGAAAGATTTGGTGACAGCAATATCCCGCCGAGCCAGCTCCAGAAGATCTCACAGCGCATCGCCTCGTTCCTTTTCGGCAAGAAGAACGCGGTGGTGCTTCTCGAAGGCGTGGAGTATCTGAGCTTGTTCAACGACTTCCTCAAGGTCCAAATGATGGTCGAACAGATCAACGACCTCATCATGTCCTCCCGGAGCATCATGCTGGTCCCCATGGACCCAGAGTCCATGGACCTCCGTTCTATGGCCCGGTTGAGGCGGTTCGCCGAGGTCATCGCCCCCCAGCCCGGCCTCTGAGCTCACGATGTCGTGTGAGCGCATCATAAGGCCATGTGCTCGTCGTTCGATGCTTGACCGGAAGATTGAAAGAAAAAAGAGGAGGGATGAGGGAGTCCCTCACACCCTCAGGCTCGCCTTCGGGGGCGACGCCATCGCCCTTACCGGGGCCACGGCGGCAGAGCTCTGGCCCGAGTACTTGGCCTTCAGCTCGTCGCTCGAGTAGTGAGGGAAGGCGTCCCACAAGGTCTCCAGCTCCCTCTGCTCGAAGATCAGGGGGTCCATGGAGACCATCATCTCGACCTTGGCCTCCTTGAGGAGGGAATCGATCTGTTCAAGGATGCCAAGGACCTTGTTCATGTCGTTGAACAGGAGCAGGTACTCCAGTCCATCGAGGAATATCGTGCCACCGGACCTTCCCCTGAGCTCCATGCGGATGACCTTCAGCAACTGGTTGAGGGCTTTCGGGGCAATGATATCATCGCCGCTCTGGCCGCTGAGCCAATAGCGCTTGGACATCTCGAGGCCATACTTCTGGGCGACGTAATCAGGGTGCAGGCGGGAAATGCATAGGCCGCTGGTCGACCGTCCGACCATCTTGGAATATATCTGGTAACCATTCCGGGGATAATCCTCGAGGAGCAAGGATATCTTGGACTCGTTCTTCAAACTGACCACCTTGTGATGTAGACCTGTTTTCGTCTTGTGCGTATTTAATACGATTTTGAGCATGCTCCTTTTTCCTGGAAAAATATTATTCCCCCTATCCACATCCATGTTTGGTGAACCGTTCCTCCAGGAAGACCCTTCTGACGGTCCGGGAAAGGGTCATGCTCTATATTCTGGCCTATCAGCGGTACCTGCAGGACTCGGACGCCCCTGCGGCCATTACCCAGGAAGGGATAGCCGATGCGGTCGAGGTCGGCCGCAACAACGTGTCCAAGATCGTCAATGCCATGGGCGTAGAGGGCATCGTCGAGATCCAGACGAAGCATGTGAAGGGCTTCGCCAGCATCAAGAAGGTGTACTTCCTGACGCAGAAGGGGTACCAGGATGCCCTGAACCTCAAGGCGGAGATCGAGCGCACCAAGATCAACATCGTTGATTTCAACGGAGAGGTCCACGAGGACGAGATGGGGAAGCTCTCGCTCTATCTCCCGAAAAGGTACGCGTTCCTTGACCTTGCGCTGGGGGTCATTAGAGGAAGCTTCGACTGCTCCTCCTTTCATGAGGGCAAGGTCAAGGAGGAGCGCAGGTTCGTCGATTACACCGACCGCAAGCCCACCATCCGCAACTTCTACGGGAGGCAGAAAGAGCTCCAGGAGCTGACCGACTTCCTAGGGTCGGAGACGGCGAAGATAATGGTGGTGTGCGGAATCCCGGGGATAGGTAAGACCACCCTCCTCGCCAAGTTCGTCCAGGACATAAGGGACCAGAGGCACGTGTACTGGTACCGGGTCCACGAGTGGGTCAATCTAAAGATCCTGCTGACCCCCGTGGCCGAGTTCCTCTCCCAGCTCGGGAAGAAGGGATTGGAGCGCTATCTGTCGAGGACCGAAGGGCCGAACGTGGGCGAGGTGTGCGCGATCCTTGAGATGGACCTAAAGGACCTTCCCACGGTGTTCATCATTGACGACGTGCAGAAGGGGGACCGTTCGGTCCAAGAGTTCCTGGAGGCCATGGTCAACGTGCTCGACGGCCTCCAGAACGTCGCTCTGATCTGCACCAGCCGGGAGATCCCCTCGTTCTACTCCCGGGCCGCGGTCTTCAAGGGCCTGGTCCAGGAGATAATGCTCGAGGGACTGGACGTTGACAGCTCCTTCCGCTTGATGCGCAACCGCGAGCTGCCGGAGAACGAGCTGATGGACATCTACCGCGCGACCCGCGGCCACCCGCTGTTCCTGGAGCTGGTGGACGATCCCCGGAGCGCTCTGGGGAAGAACGTCAGGATGTTCATCGAGCAGGAGGTGTACTCCAAGCTGGACATCACCGAGCGGAGGATCATGGACATCGCCTCGGTGTTCCGCTATCCCGTCCTGGTGGACGCCTTCTTCACGATGGAGGAGGAGATCGCCAAGGACCTCGGGGTTGTCTCCACGGGGAAGGAGATGGAGTACAAGGACTACTTGGTGGACTACGACACCATCGACTCCCTTCTCTCCAAGTCGCTGATGCACGAGTCGGTGGGCCGGATGATCGGCATGCACGACCTGCTGCGGGATTTCTTCTACTCGCGGCTCTCCCCCCGTCAGCGCATAACCTATCACAAGGCCGCGTCGCGGTACTACCTGCAGGACACCTCCGCCCCGGCCCACGTGGAAGCGCTGTACCATTGCCTGATGGCAAAGGAGTACAGCACCGCGGTGCGTATCGCCGCGAGCAACGGCCGGGACATCATTTCGAAGGGGTACAGCCTTCCGTTCGCTCCCCTGCTGACCTCCCTGCGCGCGCAGTGCGATACCATCGACCGCAGCGAGAAGATGGAGCTCCTCCTGCTGGAGGGCGATATACTGGAGGTACGGGGGGAATGGGACCAGGCCATCGCTCGGTTCGAGGAGATCATCGGCCTCAGCGAGCCGGAGAAGGACAGGAGGCTGTTGGCCGAGGTCAACCGCCGCCTGGGGGCCATCTATCTGAGGCGCTCGGCGTTCGACAAGGCCGAGGAGTACCTGACCCGCAGCCTCGGGCTGGCGGAGGACATCAAGGACCCCCACGCCCTCGTGGAGACGTACTACGACCTCGGAGGCGTGCTCCAGAGCCGCGGACGGCCCGAGGACGCCATGGCCGCGTTCCGTCGCTCCATGGAGCTGGCCAAGAGCACCCTGGACGACATGGGGCTGGGCGTGGCGCTGTACGGCATTGGGAGGGTGTACTCCTCGCTGCTCGACCACAAGCAGGCCATCGAGTTCAAGAAAGAAGCTTTGGAGGTGATCGAGCGGACCGGGGACGTC
>Ga0183100_1000711_pt1 | contig 22189 bp, 20 predicted proteins | sample Biomet2_FD_127789 | JGI IMG/M metagenome (GOLD analysis project Ga0183100, IMG submission 127789) | Microbial communities from bioreactor (seeded with anoxic lake sediment) at LBNL, California, USA - Biofuel metagenome 2 | ecosystem: Engineered > Bioreactor > Anaerobic > Unclassified ...
TTTATTCTTTATATTTTTAAAAATTTTGCAAGAAAGGAGTTCAGTCTAATTTGTTTCAACTTAACCTTATTTGGGTTTATGATTAGGCGCATGTTTTATGAAGAAATTTTTTAGAATATTTTTTTTATTTTTTTTTATTTCAATTATTATTTTAACTATAGTGTTTCACAAAAGAATAATGTTATGTTATGGAATTGCTGAAAAGTATATTTCTTTAAAGAACTATGCATGGGCAACACAAAAACTTGATATTGAGACTTCCGCAAATTCTATGAATTATAGTGATGTCGTTTATAAAAATACTAATGGAACTTCTTTAACACTGGATATTTATGGTCCAGTAAAGAAAGTTTATAAATCTTCACCTGTACTCTTATATGTTCATGGTGGAAGCTTTGCTTACGGTGATAAAAGTATTCCTAATGCTTTAAGTCCCCTCCTTGATACATTTAGAGAACAAGGCTATACAATTATAAGTACTTCTTATGAGCTTATGAAAGATAAAGAAAACTTTAACAAACAAATCTCAGACATTAAAGATACTATCAGGTGGATCTATAAAAATAAATCTGTTTACAACTTTGATGCAAATGAAATAGGAGTTATTGGTGTTTCATCTGGAGCTTATCTTTCCCTTATGGCAAGTTATAGTACTGAAAGTGATTTTACAGATGATACTGATTTGAGTACCTATTCATCAAACGTTAAATATTTAATTGACTTTGCAGGGCCTACTGATTTAGATCTTTTAAATACTAAAGGCTTAAATTATGATTTATCAAAGATATTCTTATCGATTACAAATAAAGATGCCATACTCAAAAAATATAATCCTATAAATTATGTTAATTCTACAATCCCGAATACATTGATAATTCATAGTAATTTAGATTCTATGGTTCCTTATGAAAGTTCAAAAGAACTTTATGATAAATGTATTCAAGTAAATGCTAAAGCTAATCTAATTACTTTAAATAGCAGTTCTCATGATTTATCAAATATTTCAGATGATGATATTATTTCTATGTCTGAAGGATTATTAAAGTTTGTAATATTTAATTCTCCTTTAGAGTAGAAAATTGTTTTATAATTAAAAATTGACAAATGCCACACAAAATCTGCACCCATATTTTGTGTGGCATTTGTCAATTCTTAATATTCATAGTTCTTTATACTTTCACATAATACTATTTGTATTTTCTTATCTTTAATTACTTTTTTATATGAGCATAAAAATTCATTTAGCTCATTATCATTTAAATCTATATTTTTCTCACTTATTAATATTACATCTTCATTTTCTAACAATATTTTAAGATCATTTTTTTCATTTTTTATAAAATATTCAGACATTGCTTTAGTAGATATTCTACTTTTATATTTTTCTTGAAAGCTAATAGTCTTTTTCATAGTTTCATAATTTAATTCTGAGCTATTCATATTAAATCCTGGAATTTTAAATTGTTCCTCCATTATAGATGAATCAAATCCATATCTCTCTAAGAATTTTTTCTGTATATTAAGTAATTTATCTTGTGATATATTGTTTTCTTGCATATAAGACATTATATTTTTAGAGAAATCAGCCATATTCATTTTACCTTCAGCAAGTTTATAATACATAGAATATATGTAATCTTCGAACTTATCTATGTCTTTATCCTTTGCTTTATTTTTCAATTCATTAAAATCTATAATTTTATCAGACATATTTAATCCTCTCCTTTATACTATTATATAGTAATATATCTATATATGTTATAAATTTTTTCATTTAATTTTTATAACAAAATAGAACGTAATCATCGTAATTTTGAATGTGCCTTAATAAAATTCATTCTTTCATTTTTAGAAAATACACATCCGCAATAATCTTGTCTGTATAGATTATATTCATTTGAAAGCTCTATGGAACGTTTATATCCTTCTTTCTTTTTAAAATCCGAATATAAATATTTCATGTTATATTCCTCAGCTAATTTTCCACCAATTTCATTTAATTTTTGTGCATTTTTATAAGGACTTATAGATAAAGTAGTTGTAAAGTAATCATAGCCTTCTTCTTCAGCAATGATAGCAGCTTCTTTAAGTCTTAATTCATAACACTTGAAGCATCTTGTACCACCTTCTTTTTCTTCTTCTAATCCCTTTGATATATTATAGAAGTTTTCTGTATCATATCTTCCTTCAATAAATCTTATTTCATTCTTAACTTTAAGTGCTGAAATAAGTCCTTTTTGTTCTGCTACTCTTCTTGAGTATTCCTCCATAGGATATATATTGGGATTATAAAAGAAAACACTTATTTTAAAGTATTGTGATAAATATTCTAGCACATAACTACTGCAGGGTGCACAACAACTATGCAGTAGTAATGTTGGTACTTTTTTATCTTTCACTAAATTTTTTATTAAAGAATCTAATTCTTTTTGGTAATTAATTTTATTCATGTTTAGGTCTTCCTTTTGCAAATTTTATTATTATACATTATCTAATATAAGGTTGTTAAAGTTTCATCAGCTACGAATTCTTCAAAAGCTTTCAAGAAAGTATTAACATGACTTTCTTCATGCTTTACGCTTAAAAATATCGCTTCAAATTGTGATGGAGCTATGTTTATTCCATTCTTTATCATATGCTCGAAATATCTATTAAATCTATCTACATTACATGTCTTAACATCATCATAAGTTCTAACTTCTTTTAAATCAGTAAAGAATATTGTCATCATTGCCCCAACTCTATTCATTACTATTGGAATATTGTATTTTTTTGATATACTTAATACCCCTTCTTGAAGTTTAGTTCCTATAGTTTCAATATGGTCATAATAATCCAAATTATTTTTTAACTTAGTTAAGGTTGCAAGTCCTGCTGCCATTACAATTGGATTACCTGACATTGTTCCTGCTTGATAAACTCCACCTAGAGGTGATAAGTTCTCCATTATTTCTTTTCTTCCACCATATGCTCCACATGGAAGTCCACCACCCATGATTTTAGCATAAGTAACTAAATCTGGTTTAACCTTAAATAAAGATTGTGCACCTTTAAATGCTACTCTAAACCCATTCATTACTTCATCAAATATTAATAATGAACCATATTGTGTACACAATTCCCTTAAAGTTTCCATAAAGTCATCTTCTGCTTTTATTACTCCCATATTTCCTGCTACAGGTTCAATAATAACTCCAGCAATTTCATTTCCATATTTCTCAAAAAGTTCTCTTATTTGATTTTTATCATTATATACACCTATTAATGTGTTTTCTATGCTTTCACTTGGAACTCCAAGTGAACCTGGTATTCCCTCTGTCATTACACCAGAACCTGCTTCTATTAAGAATCCATCAAAATGCCCATGATAACATCCAGCAAATTTAACTATTTTGCTTCTCTTAGTGTATCCTCTAGCAAGCTTTACTGCACTCATAGTAGCTTCTGTGCCTGAATTAACCATTCTAATCATTTCAACATTGTCTAGATTAGTACACATAAACTTAGCTAAATCTAATTCCAATTTTGTTGGTGCACCAAATGCTAATGCTTTTGAACTTGTTTCTTGCACAGCTTTTACAACATCTTCATCACAATGTCCAAGTATTAATGGTCCCCAAGCTAATACAAAATCAATATATTCATTATCATCTTCATCCTTAATCATTACATCTTTTCCTGATTTTATAACAGGAGGATTTAAATTAACACCTCTAAAAGCTCTAACTGGACTATTAACACCACCCGGCATATACTTTTCTGATTCTTTAAATATTTCAATGTTTTTCATTACTATATCTCCTTGCATATTATAAATAATTTCTTAAGTGAAATCCTCAAAGTTCTGATTTACTTATAATCTTTAAAACATTCATTTTTTTCTATGTTTATGCTTTTGTATACTAACTTTTTGTTTTTGAATGTGCCTTAAAGCATAGCTTTAAATATTTTTTTATTCTTCACATTAATCCACTTTTCACTGTATTCTTTGTTTTTATTAAAAGTTTATTTTCCTAATACCTTAGCAAGGTTTTAATTGTACGCTTTAAACAACAAAAAGCTCAATATTCATCTGGAAATTAATCTTATATTGAGCTTTTTTTATCTTATGAGTTTTATTTAATTTCCATCAAAAAAATTACCAAGTGCTCCAAGTACACTACCTTCACCTTTACTTTGTCCACCTGCACTTGGTGCTGCTGCAAATACACGTTCTGCTAATCTACTAAATGGTAGACTTTGTATCCATACTGTTCCAGGTCCTGATACTGTGGCGAAAAATACTCCTTCTCCACCAAATAAGGTATTCTTAATTCCACCTACAAATTGTATGTCATAATGTACATCTTTAGTCATGGCTACTAAACATCCTGTATCTATTTTCAATGTTTCGCCTGGCATTAAATCTCTCTTAACTATAGCACCACATGCATGTATAAAAGCCATTCCATCGCCTTCTAATTTTTCAAGAATAAAGCCTTCACCACCAAAGAAGCCTACACTTAGTTTTTTTCTAAAATCTATACCAACAGATACTCCTTTAGCTGCACATAGAAAAGCATCTTTTTGACATATTAGCTTTCCACCCATTAAGCTTAAATCCATAGCAAGTATTTTACCAGGATAAGGAGCTGCAAAATATGCTTTTTCTTTTCTTTGACCTGCGTTTGTAAAGGCTGTCATAAACAAACTTTCTCCTATAAGTACTCTTTTACCTGCTGAAAAAAGTTTATCCATAAATCCATTAGAACCCTGCTTTGCCCCATCTCCAAATATAGTTTCCATTTGGATACTTGGATCCATCATCATCATAGCTCCTGCTTCTGCTATTACTGTTTCTGTTGGATCAAGTTCAATTTCTACATACTGTATATCATCACCATAAATAGTATAATCAATTTCATGTGAATACATAACTTATTCTCCCATCTATATTTATTTACTTAATTATATTTTTATTATTAACCATTATTATATATTTCATTTAACAATTTTTTATTTTTTGTAACTATACAATATTTCTAGTAAAACTTATTTACATCTGTAAGACACGTGAAATAACGAGTCAAAGATACCATGTATATTTTGCATCAGGCAATGATAAACAAACCCAACTTGCCTATTTCAAAATTTTTGCTGCCTCTAAAGCATGATATGTAATAATAATATCTGCCCCTGCTCTTTTAATTGAAGTTAAAGTTTCCATCATTACTCTTTCTTCATTAATAAGTCCAAGCTTTCCTGCTGCTTTAACCATAGCATATTCTCCGCTTACATTATAAGCTACAAGAGGCATATTAAAGTTTTCTTTGCTGTCTCTAATTATATCTAAATAAGGAAGCGCTGGCTTAACCATAATGAAATCTGCTCCCTCTTCTATATCCATTTGAGTTTCACGAAGAGCTTCCATTCTATTTGCTGGATCCATTTGATAAGTTTTTCTATCTCCAAATTGTGGTGCAGAATTTGCTGCATCTCTAAATGGACCATAAAATGCCGAACAATATTTTGCAGAATAGCTCATTATGCTGATATTCTTAAATCCATTTTCATCTAAGGCCTTTCTTATAAAACCAATTCTTCCATCCATCATATCTGAAGGTGCAATTATATCAGCACCGGCCTTTGCATGTGATACCGAAATTTTCCCTAAATATTCCAACGTTTCATCATTGTCTACATCCTCATTATGGATTATTCCACAATGCCCATGAGAAGTATATTCACACATGCAAACATCTGTAATAACAAGTAAATCTTTATCTGTTTTTTTTATTTCTCTTATAGCTTGTTGAACAATTCCATTATCATTATACGCCTCTGAACCACATTCATCCTTATGCTCTGGTATTCCAAAAAGCAATACTCCTGCAATGTCAGCTTCTTGTACTTCTTTAATGACCTCATGTAATCTATCAATAGAAAAATGATAATTTCCATCTAATGAAGAAATCTCATTTTTTATATTTTCTCCTTCAACAACAAAAATAGGATAAATAAAATCCTTTGGACTTAAAGTTGTTTCTCTAACCATATCTCTGATTGCAGAATTAGCTCTAAGCCTTCTACCTCTTTTAATCATAATAATAAACGCCTCCATAATTTAAATTATTAATAAATATTGGTTTCTATTTCTTTTAAAAATCCATCTTCTGAATGTTCTTTGCACACAATTGCTTTAATTCCCAATTCCTCTAATGGTTCATTTGTTTTTGGCCCTATAGCTATAACTTGTTTCTTTTTAATTTCTTCTACACCTAACATTTCCACCATATTTTTAACTGTTGATGGACTTGTGAAAAATACTATATCTACTTCGTCAAAAGACTTTCTATTTACTACAGTTCCACAAACTGTATCATATAAATATACTTTATCTACCTCTACACCAGTCTTTGTAAGTTCCTTATAAATATAATGTCTACTCTTAGCTGAGCATGGTAAAAGTAATTTTTCATTTTCTTTTAAATGTGGCTTTAATATACTTACTAAGCCTTCTCCAATAAATTCTTTGGCTTTTGCGAAACATACAATTCCTCTTTTATTTAGAGCCTTTGCTGTCGCATCTCCAATAACAGAAATTTTTGCTTTAATTCTTCTTATATCATATTCTTTTTCAATTAGATAATCAAAAAATGTTTCTACACTATTTACTGAAGTGAATATCATATGATCATAATTTTCTAGTTTATTTATGTACTTATCTAAGTTATTTACGCAATTTTTTATTTCTATGGAATTAAAACTTGTAACCTCTGCACCTAATTTAACTAGTTTACTTTTTAAGTTTTCTGATTGTTTTTTAGATCTTGTAATACATATGTTTTTGCCAAACAACGGTTTATTTTCATACCAATTTAAGCTTTCATTTAAGTTTACTACTTCTCCAATCACAATTATACAAGGTGACTTTAGATTTGCTTCTTTTACCTTTTGTGATATGTTTTCTAATGTACCTATAACTTTTTTTTGTTTAGCTGAAGTTCCTCTCATTACAACACCACAAGGTGTAGATAGATCTTTTCCATTATCAGCAAGCTCTCTAACAATGTTATCTAAATTACTTAACCCCATCATAAAAACTAATGTTCCTTTTTCCATGGCTAAAGCTTTAAAATTCACATTCAAATCTTGTGCTGATTTACCTGTTACAACATGGAAACTTTGTGCTATTCCTCTATGTGTTATTGGAATACCAGCATAATTTAAAACTGCAATAGGAGATGTTACTCCTGGAATTACCTCAAAGAATATATTTTCATTAGTTAAAGCAAGTACTTCTTCCCCACCTCTTCCAAACACATAAGGGTCACCACCTTTAATTCTTCCCACAATATGCCCTTCTTTTGCAAGTTTAACTAAAAGTTCATTAATTTCTTCTTGAGTTTTAGAATGAGCCCCTGGCTCTTTTCCACAATAATAAATTTCACAATCTTCATTTAAGTAATTTAATACATTATTTGAAACTAATCTATCATATAATACTGCTGTACATTCTTTTAAAACTCTAACAGCCTTTAATGTCAATAATTCCTCATCCCCAGGACCTGTTCCTATTATATATACTTTACTCATATTTTATCTTTAGTCAGGAGGGTATTATAATTACCAAACCCTTACTAAAGTTCACCACCTTTCATCATGTGCACTTTTAATTGTCTAACTTTTATCTAATATTTTTTGAGCCAATCTTCTTCCGAGCTCAATATGTTCATTCTTGTTCCCTAAAATATCTTTTTTAACTATTCTGCCGCCTACATCATATATTCCAATCATATATAAATCATTTCCTTGAATTTCTGAATATGCGCCAATGAGACTATGGCAATCACCATTTAACTTTTTCATAAAACTTCTTTCAGCTTCCACTGTTAATTTTGCATTTGCATCTTCTAATTTTTTTAAATACTCTTTAGCCTCGCTTGACTTTAAGCATTCAATCCCAAGTGCCCCTTGAGCAACTGCTGGCAAAAATTCTTTTGGATCAAAATAGTCAGTTATTAAACTTTCTTCATTTAATCTTTTTAAGCCTGCAGCAGCCAATATAATCCCATCTAAATTCTGTTCTTTCATTTTTTCTAATCTAGTTTGGACATTTCCTCTAATTGAAACTATTTCAAAATCATCCCTAAGTAATTTAAGTTCACAGGCTCTTCTTATACTACTAGTTCCAATTATTGCTCCTTTTCTAAGTTCTTTAAAAGGTATATTATCTTTTGAAATAAGAACATCCCTGATGTCTTCTCTTTCAGTTATAGCAGCAATTTCAAATTCATCATTTAATTCATAAGGAACATCTTTCATGCTATGAACTGCTCCATCTGCTCTTTTATCTAAAAGTGCAAATTCAATATCTTTAACAAATAGTCCTTTGCCTCCAATTTTAGCTAAGGAAACTTCTAAATTTCTATCACCTTCTGTAACTATAAGTAATTTTTCACTATCTATATTAAATTTATTTTTTAAACTTTTCATTATTATTTCTGTTTGTGTTTGTGCTAATTTACTTTTTCTTGTTGCTATAACTAACTTATTCATTAATCACTATTCCTCCATGCTCTATTTCTTAAAACTATTTTTTATTATTTGAGTAAACAATCTACAATTTCCTTTGGAAAATTAATTCTTAATATAATTTCACTTTTGCCTTCATCAAAATGCTTCTTAAAATCATCAGTTCCAATAAATTTAAGTATCTCATTTTTATACTGTGGAAACTCTTTTGCTCTACTCCTTATTATCCCTATAAATCCAATAAAATCATCATATAATTCTAAAATATCTTTTACTTTATTAGAAACTAAAACTGCACCTTTAGGATTACCATACCTTGTATTTAATGCAAAAGTTATATTTTCTGTGCTTCTTTGAACCGGAACAACTCCCATTCCATCTGTGAAATCAGATGAATCTATGTATATTTTGTAATTTTCATCACAATACTTCTTAATTTTATTTTTTAATTTTTTCTCACTTAATGCAATAATTATAATATGTTTATCCCTCAAAAATTCATAACTAAATTCTTCATTTATAAGTTTGAGTCTTCCCATTGAAGCTTTTGAAAGTTCAATTATTTCTTCACTAAAAGTATATGACAATACTTCCACATAACATTTATTATTTACAAAATGCTTAGTTTTTATTGTCCCAGCTTTCCCTCCACCAATTATTCCAACTCTAAGTTTGCTAGATATTAATCCAATATAAGAATAATCTATTCCTTCATTACAAATATCTTTTCTATTATCTTCATACATTCTTCACCACATCCTTTTAAAGTTTCTTCTTTAATAACTTCAATGGCTCTATTTATGTAAAAATCCGATGTACTTTTAATTAATTTATTAGCTAAAGTAATATCTTTTTCACTATTACTTTTATGTGAAAAAGTTTGAATTCTTTTTTTAGAAATTTCATTACCTATAGCTTTTAATCTTTTAATTGTAGGTGCAATACTTCTAAGTTCAAGCCATTTTTCATATTCATTTAGATACTTAATCATAATATATTTGTTTTCTTCCATCTTTTCTTCTCGTAATTTTTTATTCTTATCATTTATGTAACTTATAGTGTCAATATTATAAACTTCAGTTCTATCTAAAAAAGCAACTTCTTTTTCTACATCTCTTGGCACAGATAGATCATATATTATAAGTTTATTTCCCTCTTCATTAATATCTGATTTTTTAACCACTGCATGAGATGCTGATGTACAACCTATAAGGCATTCAACTTCATCTATATATTTATTCTTTTCTTCAAATCCAATTACTTTAACTCTTTCATCATATATTTCATCTCTAATTTTATTATTTCTAACAACTAAATAAATAAGCTTAGACCCGTGTGAAATCAAATACTTCAGAATAAGCTGTCCAACTTCCCCATATCCAAAGATCATAAATTTAGTACATCCATGCCTAACAGCTTCATTTACTACTATTGAAGCTGATGATACTGGAATCTCAAACAACTTAGATTCCTTCCTAAATCTCTTTCCACAAGTTATAGCTTCTTGAAATAATCTATGTAATTCTAATGAAACTGCTTTTATATTTAAAGCTTCTTCATAAGCATCTTTAACCTGCCCTAGAATTTGATCCTCTCCCAATATTTTAGAATGAAATCCACAGCAAACTTCAAACAAGTGCCTATAAACATCCTTGCATTTAGTAATAAAAATATATTGTTTATATTCATAATTCCAACTAAAAATATCAAAAATCTTTTTTAATAATTCTTCCTTATCAAAAGAAGCATTAAAATAAATTTCTGTTCTATTGCAAGTTGCTAAAAGAACTACTTCCTTCATTTCCTTAAGTAGCTCTTGCATATATTCTTTATGTTTTTTAGATTTTATTACAAACTTTTCCCTAATTTCTAGTGGAGTATTTTTTCTAATACCTATTAAGCCTATCACTAATTGTCACCTCATACACTTTTTTAATTTTAATATTGTAAAATTTCAAATTATATGTATTCTGTAGAATACTTTAGTATATATTATTATCACATAAAAAGCATTTAAATCAAAATCAATTATTTAATTAGTAAAATTAAACATATCTATTTCAAATTTATATTTCTTAAAATTGTTCCATTTACTGCTTATCTATTTAACTTTAACGTCCCATATCTCTTTTAAAAACAACTTAACTATTCAATTCATATTTTTCCTATAAGAAATCCCAAAATAAGCTTATTTATATATTTTAATAAATTTATAAAATATATTCAAATACTTTTTAATATATTTGTATAATAGATATTTAGTTATACATAAAAATTATATTTATTTTCATGTAATCCTTTTTTACTTTGACAATATTAATTAACTTAACTATAATTAAAAAATATATTTTAATGGCTGCAATGTAGAACTTTGCAAAAGGAGAGAATTATTTTGAATAAACAAAAATTAGCAAACCATATTAAAGCTTCTAACCGAAGTATAAAATGTGACTTAGTGATTAAAAATGTAACTATAATTGATATTTTTAATAAAGATAGATTTGTAGATAGTATTGGCATTAAAGATGGTTATATTGTTGGCATTGGTGAGTATGACGGTGATGAAATTATAGATGGTACTAACAAATATATTTGTCCAGGGCTTATTGACTCTCATTGTCACATAGAATCAAGTTTAGTTACACCTGCTGAGTATTATAAATTTGCCTTATTAAATGGAATAACATCAGCGATTGCAGATCCTCACGAAATATCAAACGTAATGGGAACTGATGGACTAAATTTTATGCTTGATTCCTCAACTGAAATTCCTTTTGATATGTACTTTATGCTTCCGTCTTGTGTCCCAGGCACTAGCTTTGAAAGTTCTGGTGCAACTCTATTGGCTAAAGACTTAAAGAAATTTTATAAAAATGATAAAGTTTTAGGTTTAGCTGAGGTTATGGATTATCCTGCAGTATCAAATTGTGAAGAAAATATGATTGATAAGATTTATGATGCTATAAATAATAATAAAATTATCGATGGACATGGTGCAGGTTTTACACCTATGATGACAAATACCTATAGAAGTGCTAATATCCTAACTGATCATGAATGCAATAATGCTGAAGAAGCTCTTGAAAAAATTAGACGTGGTATGTACGTTTTAATTAGAGAAGGTACCGTTGCTAAAAATTTGAAAGAATTATTGCCAGCAGTTAATGAAAATAATAGCAATAGATTTTGTCTTTGTACTGATGATAAGCATATAGATGACATTGCAAATAATGGTTCAATTAATAGTTCAATTACTTATGCTATAAAGACTGGTTTAAAGCCTGAAACAGCTATTCAAATGGCAACTATTAATCCTTGTAATGTATATAAATTAAATAATAAAGGTGCAATTGCTCCTGGATATATTGCTGACTTTGTTCTATTGGATAATTTAGAAGAATTTAAAATATCTAAAGTTTATAAAGAAGGAATACTTGTTGTAAACAATGGTGAAATTATTAATTATAAAGATAGTTTAATGAAAGAATCACAAATAAACTCTAAATGTTATAACTCTATCCATCTTCCAATATTAAATGAAGATAGTTTTAAGATTAATATACCGAATGGACATTCCAAAAAATTAAATGTAATTGAAATAATTCCAAACAAACTAGAAAGCATTCATTTAAAACTCAATCTTTCTCATATTGATTCTATTAAAGATAGTAACTGTGAAATTTTTAAATGTTCATTAAAAGATGATTTAATAAAAATTTGTGTTATAGAAAGACATAATGCCTCTGGAAATATAGGTCTTGGAGTATTAAAAGGATTGGGCATTAAAGAAGGTGCAATTGGAACCACAATTGCTCATGATTCACACAACCTAATCCTTGCTGGAACAAACGATAAAGATATGCTATTTGCGGCTAAAGAGTTAGAAAAAATGCATGGTGGAATAATAGTTGTTAAAGATGAGACTGTTCTTGCACATATTAAACTTGAAATTGGTGGTCTTATGACCAATAGAAAATATACTGAGATTGAATCTGATTTAGAAAATCTTCATTCTGCTATTAAAATAATAGCTCCTAATATTGATTTTAATCCCTTTTTAACACTTTCATTTTTATCATTACCAGTAATACCTGATATAAAAATTACAGATAAAGGTTTATTTGATGTTGTTAACTTTAAGTTTATAGACATTTTTGAATAATATAAGATACATGAAATAAAATATACAAGCATACTGGTCTGTTATTTTTTAAATGTGCCTAAATACCCAAGATGAAAACTTCACCTTGGGTATCATATTACTATTCCGCGTCATATTTTACTTTAGTAATAACTATAGAAATTTCTTTGATTAAATCAACTTTTATACCAACCCTACTTATTCTAGGACTTCCAATTATCTTTACAGTTGGTCTTAATGGAAACCCAGGTGTTGTTTCTTCAACTACAGCTACCTCTTCAGTACTAATTTCTACAATAGTTCCTCTTGGAAATGGAATTACTATTCTACAAAAAGCATTGACAATATTATAATCAAACTTTGTTCCTGCATGTGACATTAAATATTCTAAAACATCACTTGGAAACATTGCTCTTTTCTCCGGCAAATCTGTTGATAAATTATCATAAGCATTTGCAATACTTACAATATGGCTTAAATCAAGAATATTATCTACATTTAAACCATCTGGATATCCTTTTCCATCTGGTCTCTCATGATGTTGAAGAACTATTAATTTACTCAAACTATTTATATTGTAAGTACTTGATAAATATTTATATCCAAGCCTTGAATGTTGCTTTATTATTTCTTTTTCTTCTTGATTTAATTTATCCTGTTTATCTGAAACTTCTTTTGGAAGTAATGATTTTCCAATATCATGAATTAAAGCACCTATACAAAGAGCTTCTAATTTCTTCTTTGGAAATTTAAATGCCATACCTATTGTAAGAGATATTACTGCAACATTTACTGAATGAGAATACATATAGTTATTCATACTTCTTATATCCACTAGCGCAAGCATTACATCTTTATGATTCAATATATCATCTATTAAATCTACTGCCATTTTTCCTATATTATAAAAATAGCTTTGCTCTTGCCATGTATAATCACTTTCCTTCTCTCTTACATTCTTAGTAGTATTAAGTCTTCCTATATTAGAAAAGGCTTCTTTTATAGTTATAATTGCCTTTTGCCTTAATTCTGGTTTAATAATATCTTCAATTTCTTCAGTACTATATTTATCTACTATATATATTGATAAAATATTTATTTGTTTTATTTTTGCAATTGTATTTTCTCTTAAAACCACTCCAGCTCTTAGCAAAATTCTACCATCAATATCATACAATGATTTGCCAAGTACTGTATTAGGTCTTACATTTTCAATTGGAACTAATCTCATAGGTTATACTCCTCAAAACTTTAAGAAATCATAATTGATTACAAGTTTATCTTTACATATCATATACTATAATTTTTTACAACACTACTTCTTTTATAAATAATGTTAGATTACTTTTATCTAACAGATTACAAAAACAATAAGAATCATTTTTATATGCTCCTATTATTGGTCTAGTAGTTACTCCTTTATTTTGCATTACAACAATTCCTAATAAGTCATTATTAAGTTTTACATTTAATCCATTTGGGTAACAATAAATTGATTCAATAAAATCTTTAAATATTTCTTTGTCAAATTTTGTTATTGCCATAGCAGTTATTTTTTCAATTGCTTCATGAGGAAGGATTCTCTTTTCTCCACTAATAATTGTAATATATTCATTACATATACTAAGAATTTTTACAAATTCATGCAATTTTTCTCCACATACTCCAAATGGTCCTGAACCATCTTCTCTTTCATACAAATAATAAATCGCCATATATGTAGTAGCTGCAAATACAATATTTTTTTTAACTAATTCATATCCTATCTTTACATGTTCATGACTATCAGAAAACAACTTTCCTATGTCATGCAATAAAGATGCAATACCTAGATTCATTAATTTTGAATCATTAAACTTTTTCTTAATACCAATAATTATAGCCAAAATAGTAACATCTATACAATGCATTGCTAATTTTGATAATTCCGAATTAGGCGCTATATTGCTAATTAATACTGCATTTTCAGATAAATTAACATCATTAATTATATTTTTAACAATTTCAATTACTTTTTTATCATCAACATATTGTTTTGCTTGTGTTTCATTAAATATTTCTACTAATGATTGGATACATTGTATCTTGATTGGTGTTGGCAATACCTCTTGTAGACTTATTTCATCATTTCCATCCTCTATATACATTGTATTAATACCCATTTTTTTAAGTCTTATTATTGCCTTATCATTAATTTCATTCCCTTTATTTAAAAACATTATGCCTTTTTCTGTGTAGATAGGGGTTGCTAACACATGTCCTATCAATTTTTCGTTAACTGCAACTAATTTCATGATTTTATTCCTCCGTATTTTATTAAAATGCCTTAAAAACAAAGCATAAATTGCATTTTTAGTATATATGCATTGTAATACAATAACTATAATTTTTTATCATATTTGAATACTACATTAAAACATAGCCAATTATTTAAATATACAATTAACATTTCTCTTCTGATTATTAATAATTATTTTTATATAGACTGATTTAAAACAAATTTTTCTATTACGTTTGCTATTCCATCTTCATCATTTGATGTAGTTATAAAATTAGCTACCTCTTTAACTTCTGGACTTGCATTTTCCATGGCAACTCCAAGACCAGCATACTTAACCATTGACAAATCATTACCAGCATCTCCACAAGCAATTATTTCTTCCCTCTTAATTCCAAGATGTTCACCAAGCTTTTTTAATCCAAGGCCCTTGTCTACTTCTTTATGAGTAAATTCTAAAAAGTATGGTGTGCTTTTAAATACACTATACTTTTTATAAATTTCACTAGGTAGTTTTTCAATAGCTGGATCTAATATTTCTTGTGGGTCTATCATCATAACCTTTATGATATCTTCCTCATCATCAACTTCATTAAAATCCTTTATATTGAAATCAATTCCATTTAATTTTGCTTCATGTTCTGTATATTTACTATTCTTAGGTGTTATTAATCCATCTTTTGCAGAAAAAGCATGAATATTAATATTAAGTTCTTTACTTATTTTATATATATTTTTTAAATCTGATCCCTTTAAAGAAACCTTTGATACAACTTCTCCAGTCTTAGTGTTTTGAACTACTCCTCCATTAAAGCTAAGTACGTAATCTTCACCTTTTACTAAATCAAGTTCCTCTAAATATCTATTTAGTCCAAGTAAAGGTCTTCCTGATGCCAATACTATTTTAACACCCTTTGCTTCTGCTGCTTTTAAAGCGGTTTCAGTCTTCTTTGAGACTTTTTTATCTGTAGTAAGTAATGTTCCATCCATATCTAATGCAATTAGTTTGTACATGTTTTTCCTCCATTTTTTTAATAATATTTTGTTTATATCTTATATATAGCATTTACTTTTGCTCTACATACAAGTATTATATAATTTGATTCTTCTTAAATTATAACATAAAATATTTATTCTTAACCTTAACTTTATTAGACTAATTAAGTAGTTAAGGCACGTAAAATAAATGAGATTTATTTTAAATCTGCTGGATATACTAGTCCCATTTGTTTTCTGATTTCCTCCATAATTTTGCTTGTATTTAAAGAATTTTCATGACTATTTATTTTTGATTCTAAAGTATTATTATTAATTAATTTAATAAATTCTGTCAATTCATACATCATGTTTTCTTCAATTTGGTCAACTGAAATAACTTCTGTCTTTCCATTTCTATATTTAATAGTTATCTTATTCATATCATGAATAGTATCTATTATTATTGTTCCTTCTTCTCCTTGAATTTCTGATGGTAAATATGAATTAGCTATTTTAGAATATATAATGCTTCCATCCATCTCATCATATTTAAATAAAGCTGAACCTTGCCCATCAACTCCTGATTCTAGCATAAAGTTATTTACTTTTATCTCTTTTGGTGCTCCAAACAAACATACCATTGGATAAATGCAATATACTCCTATATCCATTGTTGCTCCATTTGATAGCTCCTTTTTAAAAGCATTTAATATAATTCCTTCTTTATATTTATCATATCTTGAAGAATATTGACAATAGCTTGCAAAATATCTTCTAACCTTGCCTATTTTGTGCAGGTTATCTTTTATCATCTTAAAATTAGGCATAAGAGTTGTTTTCATACCTTCCATTAAAAGAACATTATTTTTATTAGCTAATTCTATCATAGATTTAACTTCTTTAGAATTAGATGCCATTGATTTTTCACAAAATACATGCTTTTTATTACATAAAAATATTTTTGATTGTTCATAATGAAATGAATTTGGAGAGGCAATATAAACAGCATCTATTAAATCACTTTTAGCCATTTCTTCTAAATCAGTAAATATATTTTCTATATCATATTTTAAAGCGAATTCTTTTGCAGTTTCTTCTTTTCTAGAATATACAGCACCAAGCACAAATTCATCTACTTTTTTAGCACTCTTTAAAAATTCTTCTGTAATTTTGCTTGTTCCAATAATTCCAAATCTAATCTTTTTTGACTCCATTTTAATATCCCTCTTTTCTTATCCTTTAATTATTTATAATATAAAAATTTAATTACACTCTTTATAAGTTATAGTTATCTATTATTTACTTTTCTTTTTTATAATTTATACTGATTTTGATTATTATTAATAACTCTATTTAATATTACTATAAAACCTCTAATTTTGTAACTAAAAGTAGTTTTCTTTCATATTATGAATTGTATCTAGAAACTTATGAGGTAATATTTATGCTTGAATCTTTATTACTAGTATCCTCTTTATGTATAGATTCCTTTGTTGCAAGTATTGCTTATGGTACTTCTAAAATTCGAATACCAGCTTTATCTACAATAATAATAAATTTAGTATGTACTCTTACCCTTGCTTGTTCTTTATTTATTGGATCTATATTTAAAAGCTTTCTTCCTGGCAATCTTCCTTCAATTTTAGGATTTTTGCTTTTAATGACTATTGGAGTATATCGATTATTTGAGTATATTTTTAAAGCATATATATCAAAATGCTCTAAATCTAAAAGTCCACTGACCTTTAAAATTTTTGATTTTCAATTTGTTTTGCAGGTTTATGCAGATGAAATTAAAGCTGACTTTGATAACTCTAAATGTTTAAATGTAAAAGAATCATTTTATTTAGCTCTAGCATTATCCTTAGATAGTCTTGCAGTTGGCTTTGGCTCTAGTTTATGTAGTATTAATTATATACAAATTCTAATATTGTGCTTTGTTATAGGAATGCTTTCAGTATCCCTAGGCGTATTTCTTGGAAGGAAATTTGCTCAAAAATTACATTTTGAATTATCTTGGCTCTCAGGAGTACTTCTTATATTATTAGCAATAATTAGGGTCTTAAAATAAATGTATGTTTGTATTATTTTGCTTTACTAGCTTGTGTTACTTAGAATATTAATGTAAATAATAAAATCAATGATTTTATTATTTACATTAATAAAGAAATCATTGATTTTATTTCAAGACCTAATTTAACTTTAAATACCATATCTTTTTGCTTGTTTATCTAGTTCATCAAGATTTTCTTCTAGAAATTTATTGAAAGTATTTATATTTACTTTAAATGAAAATTCTTCTGCCGTTAAAGACTCCATATATCTCATAATTATAGAAGGCATATCTTCATCTTCTACATTATACACCTCTTTAAGAACATCTATAATAGTTCCTCCATTAAACTTTCTGAATTTATACTCTGCTTCTTTCTTTATAGCAGACAATTTATGTCCTCCTAATAATTCCACTTGTTCTTTTAATGAAGCATATCCATATCCTAGCATATTCATATATTCATCTATAACTGCCTCTTTAGTATTTTTAATATTTTTTCTAGACATTATATCTTTTAATATTTCATATGCTCTATCTTCTGGTATTAAAAATGCTTCTTGCAAAATATCTGTATTTCTAAAAAATTTCTTATCTTTAACATTATATTTTGCACGTTTTTCAATATATTTAAATAATTCTTGATTACCCACTGCCATAATAAATTACCTCCATTGTTATATAGAACCGATTAGTTAACAAATCTATCAAATTGTTTATCTAATTCTTCTAAGTCTGATTGCAAAAATTTATGAAAGGTTTCTTTATCTAATCTAAATACAAATGATGGCGACTTTAGAAACTTTAAATATTTTTCTGTCACATCCATTATATCATCATCTGAAATTTTATAAACCTCTCTAAGTCCATCGAAAAATGTCCCTCCTTTATATTTTTTAAATCTTTTTTCTGCTGTATTTACTATACTTGAAAATTTATCTCCACCAAATACTTCTACTTGTTCTTGAATTGAAACATATCCTTTTTTTAACATATCAATATATTCATTTATAATATCATTTTTAGAATTACCTATATTCTTTCTTGCCATTATGTTCTTTAAAATCTCATATGACTTCTCTTTTGATATCCAAAAAGCATGTTCTAATACATCTGTCATTTTGTAAAAACGTTTTTCCTTAACATTTTCTCTTGCACGATCTTCTATGTATTTCAATAGTCTATCTTCTGTTTCTGTTATCATGCAGTCACCCCTAGATTAATTTTTTATTATATCTATTAACTTATCCATATCTATATTTTCTTCAAAAAGTTTTGATAACTTATTATATTGATTATCTTTATAATCATTTACTTTTTCTACAATTGCTTCGTCTAATATCATATCATTACTTTTTTTAATGGATTTTATAAATAAGCTTATAAACTCTTCTGAATCAAATATGCCATGAAGATAAGTTCCTACCACCATTTTTTCTTCATCACATACTCCTACAATATTTCCATCTAAGTCCTTTATAAATGGGATTGCTTTTTTCCCCACTTTACTTATTCCATTATGAATTTCATAACCACTTATTGTATTTCCTTTTATGAATTTTATTAATTTAAGATCACATAAAATTTCACCTTTAGTTTGCTTTGTAACTTTTATTTCATTAAATCTTGTTTTTATATCAAGAAAACCAAATCCATCTTCTTGAGAAATATTTCCTTCCACTCCCAGTTTGTCTAGAACTAAATTCCCAAGCATTTGATATCCACCACATATTCCAAATATTAGTGTCCCCTTTTCTTTTAATTCTTTTATTTTATCAAATAATTTATTTTCTTTTATATCTCTTAAAGCCTCAATTGTATTCTTTGTGCCAGGAATTATTATTAAATTTGGATTTTTTAACTCATTAGGCTTTGTAACATATCGTACTGTTACTCCCTGTATTCTTTCTAGCACATTAAAATCTGTAAAGTTTGACATATGTAAAAGCTTAATAACAGCAATATCTAAAGTTCCCTTTTCTTCTTTATTCTTAATTCTTTCAGTTACACTATCTTCATCTTCAATATCAAATTTTTCATAAGGCATAACCCCAAGAACAGGAATATTTATTATATCTTCTAATTGCTTTATAGCAGGTTTAAATAATTCTACATTACCTCTAAACTTATTTATTATTATACCTTTTACCCTATTTCTCTCTTCTTCTGATAATAACGCAATTGTTCCAACAATTGATGCAAAAACTCCACCTCTATCAATGTCTGAAACTAAAATTACAGGTGCATTTGCCATCTCTGCCATAGCCATATTAGAAATATCACTATCTTTCAAATTAATTTCAGCACAACTTCCAGAACCCTCTAGAACAATAATATCATGTTGTTTGCTTAATTTATCATAAGCCTTTTTTACTTTTATTTTTAGTTCTCTATTAAGTTCTTTGTATTTATACGGCTCAATGTTGCAATAAACTTTTCCATTTACTATTACTTGTGTATAATCACCACTAGGCTTTAATAAAATTGGATTCATTAAAGCTTCTGGATTTATTTTACAAGCTTCTGCTTGTACTACTTGAGCTCTTCCCATCTCTAATCCATCTTTTGTAACATAAGAATTTAATGAAATGTTTAAAGCCTTAAAAGGAGCTACCTTTAAACCATGGTTTTTCAAGTATCTGCATAAGGCTGTTACTAAAGTACTCTTTCCAACAGAAGATGCTGTCCCCAAAAACATTATGCTTTTTTTATTCATTTATCTATCCCTTTCAAATTCAATTCTAAATATTCAAATTTCAATTGCCTAATATCAGGTTCTAAGTTATCTAGACCGAATTTTCAATGTGCCTTATATATTATTAATTGTTAAGTATCCAAAGTCTCCCACTATTTCTTTACTAGCTTCATTGAATTTGACCCTCTGCTTAAATATTGGACCATCAAACACTAATGTATGATATTCTCCATTTTCTCCACTTGGATCACACCCTAAATTTTTCACTTCATTAACAACATCTTTAGTTAATTCTTTTCCAAGAAATTCTTCTCCTAAAGCTTTTAAATTTATCTTTTTAATTATAGCCTTAAAACCATAATCTATGAATTCATTAGTTAAACTTTCTCTATCTTCTTGCCATAATGGAAATTTTCCTTTAAGACCTGATTCATTACATCTATCTAGACACCACTTTTTATGAGCTTCTATGTCTATATCTCCAAACACACAAATTTTTGCACCCTTATCTTTTGCACTTTTTAATGCTCTCTCAAATTCTTCTTCATAGATTTTTCCCTCACTACAATCTACTTCAATTAGTGGAATTTCTAATTCCTTTGAAACTTCTTTTAAAATATTTTTCGGTATTCTGTGAAAGCATGAATCATTTTGATTATCAAATGTAACTAATAATCCAATTACTTTATAACCATCTTTTATCATTCTATATAAAGATAAAGTACTATCCTTACCTCCACTAAATGAAACTACAATTTTTTCTTTACTCATATTATCTTACCTCATAATTATTCTTTTATTTAATTTCAAATTCTGCTAATTTGTGTTCCACCTAATTTTACTATTCATTTTTATTTACTTCAAATATATTTCTTATATTCGCAATTAATTTTAAATTTTCTTCATGAGTTCTTACTGCAATCCTATAATAACTATTATCTAATCCTTCATAATTACTACAGCTTCTTATTAAAATGTTATTCTTTAAGAGCTCATTTTTTAAATCTATTTTAATAAGAGTTTTTAATAAAATGAAGTTTGCACTTGGTTCATATACTTTTAATCCATTTATTTCATTTAATTGATTGTATAAATATTTTTTTTCATCTTTTATAAAGTTTACAGATTCGTTTATATAATTTTCATCCTTAATTCCAATTTTTGTAGCTATTTCTGCCAGAATATTTATATTCCAAGCTGGAGATATCTTTTCAAGCTTTTCCTTTAAAGATGTATTACTGCATATTCCATATCCAATTCTTAAGCCTGGAAGTGCAAAAAATTTAGTTAAAGATTTTATTATAATTAAATTCTCATATTGATTTATGTAGGAAATCATTGATAAATTTACTTCTATAAAATCTAAAAAAGATTCATCTATTAGAACCATAACATTATTTTTCTTTGATTTAATCAAAATCTTTAATAGTAAATCTTTTGTAGTTATAACTCCAGTTGGATTATTGGGATTACATATAAATATTAAATCTAAATCACTATTTATATAATCTATAATATCCTCTTGTATAT
>Ga0183100_1000713_pt1 | contig 22178 bp, 18 predicted proteins | sample Biomet2_FD_127789 | JGI IMG/M metagenome (GOLD analysis project Ga0183100, IMG submission 127789) | Microbial communities from bioreactor (seeded with anoxic lake sediment) at LBNL, California, USA - Biofuel metagenome 2 | ecosystem: Engineered > Bioreactor > Anaerobic > Unclassified ...
AAGATGAGGCATTAGTTGAAGATTCCAACAAAGATGATGGCTTTCCTTCTAGTTTTATTTTAGTTCATCTTAGCCAAAACGAATTTTATCTTTCATTAGTTTATCTGGGCCATATCAAAGAAAGGATTCATAAAACCTTTGCTGATGAATTTACTGGCCAGCTATTAGAATCAACTTTGTTGGAAATTAAAACTGAGTCAGCCTTACCTCCACAAATAATTCTTTTTGGTCAAGTTCAAAATAGCGTTGTTAATTCACTAAAAAATTATCCTTGGGTAGGTAAAAAAAATATTGAAACATTTCTTCATTTACCAGACATCAGTCATTACAGTGATAATGATTTAATCACCACTTTCACCCGAGTTATTTCATCACAAATGTCGCGCAATATTATTAGTAATTCTAAAGTTCTAAATGATGAACCAGAAGAATTAGAAACACAAGAAATCGAAACGCCTCCAGAAAATCAAGAAAAATTGGAAAGTTCCGAATTTGAATTAATCGAAACTTTACCAGAAAACTTTGGTTTTGGCACCGTTCAAGATTTGAAAGAACCCCAAATAGAATTATCTGAACAACAAATTATTACTTCACAGGTTCCAGAACCAAATCTTGATCCATTTGAGCCATCTATAATTTTACCTCCAGTTTTCTCCCAAGAAACTGTTTCAAAAGAAAAAATATCATTTAATTTTCTTAAAAAAATTAAATTTCCCAAAATAAATTTTAACTTTAATATCTTTTGGATTATTTTAATAATTCTCCCATTTTTAGCTGTTATTCCTTTTATTTTTACTTCGGCCAATGTTACTTTGTTTGTTAACCCTTATCGATTTGAAAAAAATGTCGAAACTACTCTAAAAACTGACGCTTCTGAATCAGATATTGCTTCATCGGTTATTCCGGTAAAAAAAGAAACTTTTACTGTTGATATTAAAGCCACAGTAGAGGCTACTGGCCAAAAAACTATCGGCGAAAAAGCCAAAGGAGAAATTACTGTCTATAATAAACTCGACAAATCAATAAATATTCCTAAAGGCTCAATTTTAACTGATTCGTCTGGTAAAAAATTTGAATTAACTACTGCTGTTTCAATTGCTTCCAGTAGTTCAGATTTAAGTAAAGGCATAATCACGTTAGGCCAAACAAAAACAGTTGTCGTTGCTGCTGATATCGGCCCAGAATTTAATCTTTCATCTGGTTCGCAACTAAGCTTCAAAGATTATCCCAACACATCACTAATTGCCAAAGTCGAAAGTGATTTTAGTGGGGGAGTAAAACAACAAATTAAAGCTGTTGGCCAGGCTGATAAAACCGCCATTCAATCAAAAATAGATGAAGAAATTACCAAAGCTATCGAAGATAAAATTAATCAAACAGTTGGTAGTGTTTCTGGTGTTATCAAAGAAACAATTCAAAGTGAAAAAGGAAATCTTGACCTTAGCCGTGAAGTTGGAGAAGCTGCCGAAGAACTATCCGGCACAGTTACCGCTTCAGTGTCAGTATTTACTATTTCCTCATCTACCAAAGAAGCGATTATCAAACAAATTCTTTCAAATGAGCCTGATTTTAATAAAATTAATTTTGACCAAAATAATTTTTCTTTGAATTTTAAAGTCAAAAAAGTCACTTCTACCCAAGCCACCACCACTTTAACTATTTCTGGCCAATCGTTACCCAAAATTGATATCTCTGCTTTGCAAAAAACACTTTCAGTTAAAACTATTAAACAAGCTGGAAATACCATCAAAAAATTAATTCCACGAGCGTATAATTTTCATATCGAAAGTAAACTTCCATTATTACCTTTCAATTCTAAAAATATCAATATTGAAATTAAAACAGAAAGTCTGTGAGCTATATTTATCTCAAAAAAGATTCACCCAAAAAATCTCAACGGGCCAAACGTAAAAAAATTATAGCTTTAATTTTATTTTTAATGGTCTTTCTGTTTTAGGATCTGCCGTCATTCCTATTTTAAAATTTCAACTTACTTACTCCTCAAAACTTAAACAAATCATTGATCCTATATCCTCCAATCGTTCTAGAACTCAACCATCAGTTTTAAGTGATACCGCCGTGGATTACACTCAATTATCAAGTTGGTTTGTTAATTCTACTGACAATCCTAATCTAAGCCAGACTATCGATGCTAAAAACTCGACTTATTATCTTTCTATTCCAAAATTAAAAATAACCGATGCTACCGTTACTCTTGGTAGTATGGATTTAACCAAAAGTTTAATTCAATATCCTCAAACCGCCCTTCCAGGTCAACTGGGAAACACCGTAATTTTTGGACACTCAGTTCTTCCTCAATTTTTCAGCCCCAAAAATTATTTAACTATTTTTTCTACTCTTTATAAACTTGAGCAAGGCGATGAAATAATTCTTCGATATGACAAATCTACCTACAAATATGTGGTCGAAGAAATGTATGAAGTCCAACCCACCGACCTCTCAGTTCTCGAACAACGTTACGACAATAAATCCCTCACCGTCATCACCTGCAGCCCCCCCGGCACCTATCTCCGCCGCCTCATCATCCGCGCCACCATAAAGATATAGATTTCTTGAATTTTAGGCGATTTTTGCTATCATACGCCATGATCGAATCCGAAAGACCAACAGTAACTCACACAAATTTATATCATGGTCCGACCGGCGAAAATATTACCAGAAGAAGTATTAATTGTATTAATAGGGAAATTTTAAGACCAATGGGATACGATAATGGATCATATCGAACATTTGATTTAATTTTAAAAGCTCACTTAGAAAGAGTTGTAAAAAATGGAAGAAATAATTTAGTCTTTTTGGATATAGGAAGTGGAGAAGGCCAACTTTTGAATGAAGTATCGAGAGGACAAGATATTAATGAATCAGTAAAATTCATAACCGACAATCCTAGGTTTAAATTAACTTTAATAGGATTAACTGATGCTCCTGATTCTTCACACCAAGGACAAAAAGCCCATGTATACGAAAGTCAAAACAATCAAATTCTAGCGATAAATTATTTTTATAGTTTACATCGAACTCAACCACTATCTTCATTTCTTAATGGAATCAATGTTTATAACATAGATTTAGTTTTTGCAAGTGAATGTTTTCAATACTTGAATTCTGACGTTTTTAAAGAAGTGACAAACACAGCCTCCGATCGTTTAGTTGTAGGAGGTCAATTAATTGCTAGTGGGTATTATGATGTTCCAAGTGGATTTACCCCTTTTGGAGATAAATTTAATTTTATTAATAAAAAAAAATTACAACCATGGCAAGAATTAATTAAACAACTAGATGCTACACATCACCCTCATGTCGTGAGTAAAATTTTTTTTGATAGTCTAACTCCCAAAGAATTACAGATTGCCTCTATGCGTGCTATCGAATTATTTTCATCTTTTGGTGTTATAGATGATACAAAAAGTAGGAAAATAATTTCAGATATTAATAATAATTCTATTGAATGGGTAAGGCTGTTTGATGTGTATGGTAGGCCTGTTATGAACTCACTGATCTTAGATATCCTGTGTGATGCTCTTGAACAGTTATATAATAAGAAAAATAACCAAGAAACAGAAAAGAAAAATCAGTTTTTAAGACAAATAAAAAATGTTGACTTGTCATGGTTTGATCATAGTTCACGTGGTTTTATTCTAACTAAAAAATAAAAACCACTTTGTTATAATTACTCATGAATTGTTTATCCATTGATTATGGTTCCAAAAGAATTGGTATTGCCATTTCCACCGATGGTTTAATTGAGCCTCTTGCTGTGGTTAAAAATGATTCAAATTTTTTGGAATATCTTAATAAAGTAATTACTGAATATAAAATTGAAAAGATTTTTATTGGTGTTTCCGAGGGGTTATTTGCTCAAAAGACTTTAGAATTTGTTGATTATCTGTCAAAAAATATTTCTCTTCCAATTGAAACAGTTGAAGAATCAGTTAGTACTATCGAAGCTCAGGCTATTTTTAAAGCCAATAAAAAACATCGAAAAGATTACAACAATAAAATTGATGCTATCGCTGCGGCAGTTATTTTGCAGAGAGTCGTTAGTTAGGTTAAAATACATTATGATCAAAAACTTAGTTGCTCCAATTCAAGCCTGGTTATTATCTCAAAAAAAATGTGTCGGTTGTGGCACTTCGCTATCAAAAGGAATTCGTAAAGAAGTCCGTGGTCAAATGACCGCCACCTGTCACTGTGGCCGTATTTTTATTTATGACGAAAAGAAAGACACTTATCGTCGAGCTTTATTTGATGAAATCTAAATGATCAAAAAAATAATTATTTCTCTATTTTCATTGATTATCTTGGCCGTTATCGCTGGATTTATTTTTATTTCTGTTTACAATCAGCCGTTATCTACTGACGAATCAAGTAAAATATTTACCGTAAAATCAGGTCAAAGTATCAAATTAATTGCCCAAAATCTTGAGACCTCAAAATTGATAAAAAATAAATACATTTTTATGTATTACAGTTACCGTCTTGGTTTAAACAAAAAAATTCAGGCTGGAAATTTTAAATTAGCGGCTAATCTATCCACCAAAGATATCGCCATCAAATTAACCCAAGCCGGGGTAACCGATTATTGGGTAAAAATTCTTGAAGGTCTTCGAGTCGAAGAATTAACCGATATTTTTCCCACTGATTCTTCCATAAAATCGGCTGATTTTATAAAAGCTGCCAAATCCAAAGAGGGCTATATCTTCCCCGACAGCTATTTAATCCCTCAATATTTCACCTTAGATCAGGTTCTTTCTACTATCCAAGCCAATTTTGATAAAAAATTTGCTCAAGCCAAAGTTGGTGCCACCAATAAAGAATTAACCGATAAACAAATTTTAGTTTTGGCCTCAATTATCGAGCATGAAGCTCGAACTTTAAAAGTCAAACAAGGTGTCTCCGGGGTTTTAATGAATCGTCTCAATACCGATATGCCACTTCAATCTGATGTTACTGTTCAATATGCCCGTGATACCAAAAATAAACCAAAAAAATATTGGGTAGATTTAGCCGCCGCTGATATCAAAGCCACTATTTCTCCTTACAACACCTACCTAAATACTGGTTTACCTCCAGCTCCAATTTGCAATCCTGGATACAATTCTATTTATGCTGCTTTCCACCCCACCGAATCAGACAACATTTTTTATCTCACCGGCGACGACGGCGTCATGTATTACGCCACCACTCTCGACCAACACAATCTCAACATCGCCAATCACTTAAAATAATTTATCTCTTACTAACTTTTTCCAAATCTTTTTTACATTCATCAAATTTATTTTTATTAAATTCGATCACTGAAAAAGCTCTTACTTCATCTGTTTTTGTACTTTCAATATTCAATATCGTTTTTGTGTCGAAAATAAAAGAAGGGAAATCCTTTCTGTTGCCAGTTATTAGCAATGGATTTGTTTGGTTATTGTGCATGATTCTTCCCGCCAATAAAAGATCAACGGTGCTTACTCCTTGAGTTCTCCCTTTGTGAGAGTAAATCAACGACAAATCAAGAGCATTTTTTTGTAAATTTTGAAAAATATCATTATGATTTGTGGCGATTTCAAAACCATCAATAAATTCTTCCATTAAATCTTTTTCTCTAGGAACATATATTCCTCTCAAAAATTCAAATTTAGTTAATGGATCTACAAACAAAAATGATTCACTAAATAACCTAATTATTGAAACAAAAATATCTTCGTTCTTATATAAAACACTCAAAAAATCATTATCTAAGTATATGTATCTACCTTTAAAATCACAATTTTCATTGACACCTACATGCAGTATTTCCATAGAATTTTGGGCCATCAATCTTTCTAATCTCTTTTCCCATTCTAATTATTTTTACCATTCTAGAAATATCAATTCTATTTTCATTTTTCAATCCCAAATTAGAACTCTTTTCCTTTTTAACATTATTCATACCTAATTTATACACTAATTATTCATGAATAACAATTATTTTTTATTTATCATTTCTTCTAATCTTACCCATCTCTCCTTTTTTACTTTCATCGGTACATCATCTTTATACAATTTTGCACTAACAGTTCCTGGCCTAGGGGAATATTTGTTTAAGTAAGCAATTTCAAAGCCAACTTGGCTACAAATATCTACTGTTTCTTCAAATTTTTCATCAGTTTCACCAGGAAAACCAATAATAATGTCAGTGCTAAATCGAACATCGCTAATTTTATCTTTAATCCTTTTTACCAAACCCAAATATTCTTTTTTAGTGTAGTTTCGGTTCATTTTCTTAAGAATCTCATCATCACCAGCCTGAAATGGCAGATGAATTAATCGATCAATATTTTTATATTTAGCAATCACTTCAATTAAATCATCCGAAAAATCCCATGGATTATTGCTTACAAACGACACTTTTTCCAAATCTTTTTCGGCCACTTTTTCTAATAATTCCGGAAACAAACTTTTGAATCTTTTTTTACCCATCGACACAAAACCGCAGTCGTTTAATTCCGCTCCATAAGAGTTTACATTTTGCCCAATTAACAAAATATTTTTATTGCCTTCTGCGATAGCTTTATCTACATCAATCAAAACGTCTTCCATTTTTCGCGAAACTTCTCGTCCTTTGGCTTGAGGCACAATGCAATAAGAACACATATTATTACAGCCGTAACTAATTGGAATTAAAACCACATTATTAAATTTCTTTACTGGTTCCCAATCAGTTTGAAATTCGTCCAAAGCTTTAAATTCAATTCCCGGAAAATTTTTTCTCACTTCCATATTTTTCTGACCATTTTTTTTCATTACTCCCACCAAACACCCAGTTACAATTATTTTTTTACCTAATTTTTGGGCATTTCTTATCAATCCGTAAGCTCTATTTTCTGCCGATTGACGAATCATACAAGTATTAACTACCACTATATCGGCTTCTTTCCAATTTTTTACTTCCTCATCGCCCTTAATTAAAAAATAACTTTTAATCTTTTCGGAATCAGAAGTATTTTGAATACAACCAAAAGTTTGAACAAAAAATTTCATCACCCATTTTACCAAATCATTTGCAGTTATAAAAATTTCCCAATTTGCAATATTTTTCTCAAAATGAGAATATTATTTATGGACGACAATAAAAATCTAAATCAACCCAATACCACTACTCCAAATAATGATGATTACCAAAAAATTCTTGATGAGTATGCTGCTTCAATCAAACCAGAAGAAGATGTCAACAGTATTGCTTCACCAGCAGAAGATACTATCAAACTAGAAGCTGTCAAAGAAGACAACCTTTCTTTAAAAGATATTAATTCTCTTCAGCTAGAAGCACCTGAAATTGCTCAACCATTAAATATCGAGCCACCAGTTTTAAACCAACCACCAAAAGTTACTGAAACAAAACCAAATATTGAAACTCCAATAGTATCTCAACCAACCACTGAAACTAAAACTCCAGAAGAAATTAAAGCCCAAATAGACAAAATTTTTGCCGATGATTCATCTTCCACTTCTTTCCCCCCCAAAAAAACAAAATCTTTTGCTAAAAATTTTTTCTTTTTATCCATCGTTATTTTTTTCTTAGTTGCTGCTGGTTGGATTTATTTCCTTTATTTTTATCAACAATCAACCAACAATACCAATGTTAGTACTGTTTCTCCCACTCCAACAAAAGTAGTTTCCCAAGAAACCTGCGAACTAAACGGAACCACCTACAAAGTAGGGGAATCATTCAAATCCGCCGATGGTTGCAACACCTGTAGCTGCCAAACCGCCAACACTATCGCCTGTACCGAAATGGCTTGCAATATTTCTCCAGTTGTTACCCCTGTCGCTACTAAATCTGCTAGCACTAAAACAGTCACCGTCACCCCCACCAAGTCCGTCACCACTTCCAGTGTCCCTAAAGACTGGAAAACTTATACCAATAAAGAAATTGGTTTCAGTTTTCAATATTCACCACAATTAACTTTTCCTAGTTCAAAAATGGACGGTAACCTCTTTTTATTAAGTGTTAATTCAAATGGTAATATTTTTGTTAGTAGTGTAAATATTGGTATTACTGGGTCTGAAAGAGGAGCTGGTTTTGCTGATGCAGCTCCTTATACTAAGTCTGGTAGCACTATTACTACAAAAAGTTCTGGAAAAATCGATTCAAGAAATATCAAAAAAATATACACGAATCCAAATGGTATTGAAATAGTCCTTATAAACGACACTAGTAAATTTTCTCCTGGTGGCGAAGACGAACCTGATTACAATGATTTTACAAAATATGGAAATACTGGGGCTTTAATTAATACAAAAAGTAAAATTTATCCAGGTTTAACATTTCAAGTTAATTCAGTAATCAAAGAAGCTGATTTATTAAAAATTCTAGATACTTTAAAATTTAATTAATTTTTTTAAAAAATGGAAACTATAACCAATCCAGAAATTCAAAATTTACCACCAATTGCTCCTCAAAATAATAATTATAAAATATTATTTTTTGTATCTTTAGGATTATTTTTAATTGTCAGCAGTGTTTTAGCTACTCTTCTTATCACTCAAAAATCTTCAAAGTCAATTCAAACGGCTGATATTAAAGAAACTGAAATAACTCCAACTGAAACAACCAAAACAGAGGCTGAATCAGTCACAATTATCCCTACTGAAATTGCCGTTACCCCAACCAAATCAGCCACCACTTCTAATGTTCCTAAAGATTGGAAAACGTATCGAAACACAGACTATAACTATTCAATTAAATACCCACCAACATGGACGGTAGATTTACAAGCTAAAAATAACAGAGGTAAGACCATAGCTACATTTTTAGCCCCCGGTGTGAAAAATATGCCACATGACAAAATAATTGACATTCAAGTTTCTTCCACGGCTGATGTTTCTAGAGTTGACAGTGCTGACTATATCAAGCTTAGTGGCAATAAAATTATTTCAACATCATCAATTGTTGTTGGGGGAATCTCAATTGATAAATTTATTCTCAACCTGAATAATGGATACGATATGGTGGCATATGTCGAGAAAAATTCAGAAACTTATTCATTAAGTTTACACAATACGACCTCTAGCGATAAAGAATATATTGATAATTTTAATTTAATGATTTCAACTTTCAAATTCAACTAATTCTCCAACCCAAATTCTACCTATTGCTATCACTTGACTGAGGTAGTAAAATACCTACATTCTGGCGAGCGGTTGGTACATAACTTGCCTATCCCGTATTTCGGGATTCTCTATTTTAGTAATTAAATAACACTTTGATGCCTTCCGTAAAACGAACTTCATGGGGTAAAAAATACCCAAACCTTCCTAAATTAGATTTAATCCAAATCCAAAAAGAATCTTGGAAAGATTTTCTTGACCGAGAACTAAAAGAAACTATCCAAGCTATCTCTCCAATCACTGATTATACCGGTAACAATTGGCAACTTGATCTTGGGGAAGTTACCTACGATCCAATCAGCATCGACCCTCAAACTGCTAAAAAGAAAGAATTAAATTACACTCTCCCAATTCGTATTAAAGCTACTCTTACCAACAAAAGAACTGGCAACGTCCGACAAGAAGATGTCTTTTTCCTTAATTTACCTACCATGACCGATGAAGGTACTTTTATCATCAACGGTATTGAAAGAGGAATTATCAATCAATTAGTCCGATCTCCTGGTGTTTATTTTACTGGAGAACAAGATCCAGCCACTGGTAAAACTCTTTACAATGCTGAACTTCGTCCTAACAAAGGTTCTTGGTTAGAATTTTTTGTCGGTAAAAAAGATGTAATTTTTGCCCGTATCGACCGCAAAAAAAAATTTCCAGCTACTATTCTTTTAAGAGCTGCTTGCCAACTTGGTGACAAACAATTAACCGCTGAATTTGGTGATTTTATTTCCTCTACTATTCAAGCTGATATTTCCAAAACTCCAGAAGAAGCTATTTTGGAATTTTATCGTAAACTTCGACCAGGTGAACCAGTCGTTTTAGAAAATGCTCAAAAGTTTTTTGAAGAAAGATTTTTTGACGTTCGAACTTATGAATTAGGCAATGTTGGTCGCTACAAAGTTAATAAAAAATTCGGTTTTAATTTTGATGATTCCAATAAAGAAAATTGGATTTTAAGAAAAGAAGATTTAATCGCTACCATCAAGTATCTTATTCAACTTCAAAAAGGTGAGGTCACGCGAATTGATGATATCGATTCTTTAGCTAATCGTCGGTTACGTCGTTGTGGTGAAATCGTTTCTCAAATTGCTCTTCGTCCTGCCATGGCTAGATTTGAAAGAATGGTCAAAGAAAGAATGTCGCTAATTTCTACCAAAGAAAAACCAACTCCTAGTCAAATGATCAATCCTCAACCATTGATTTCAGCTCTTAATACTTTTTTCCGATCCAACCAATTATCCGCAATCTTAGACCAAACTAATCCATTAGCCGAACTCGATTTATTACGTCGTGTCACTGTTGTTGGTATTGGTGGTTTAACTCGTGATCGAGCTGCTTTCTCTATTCGTGACGTTCACACTTCTCAATACGGTCGTATTTGTACTGTCCGTTCTCCAGAAGGTCCAAACATCGGTTTAGTCACTTATTTAGCCCTTTACGCCAAAATTGATAAGTATGGTTTTCTCCAAGCTCCTTTTAGAAAATTAGTCAAAGTTAAAGATGGTTATACTATTTCTGATGATTATTTTTATCTTGATGCTGATGATGAATACGATAAAAAAGTTACCCATCTAGGTATTAATTTTGATAAAAATGAAGTTACTCAACAAGAATGGGTTCCTATTCGTTATCAAGGAGAATTTAGTGAAGGTCCTATTGATCAAGTCGAATATATCGATTTAGTTCCTAACCAAATTGTTGGTGCCTCTGCCTCTTTAATTCCTTTTGTTGATCATGATGATGCTACCCGTGCTCTTATGGGTTCCCACATGCAGACTCAAGCAGTTCCATTAATTTCTCCAACATCTCCTATTGTTGGTACTGGTATGGAAGGTTCTGTTGCTACTGCTATGAACAGATCTGTTTTAGCCAATCATTCGGGTAAAGTTACTGCTATCGACGGTGATAAAATTACCGTTACCTTAGATACTAAAGCAGAAATGCAACATCATGACTTAAGTGAAATTAGCCAAGACGGTAAATTTGAAATTTACAATTTATCTAAATTTGAAAGAACTTCTCCATATGGAACTTGTTACAACCAAAGAATTGTGGTTAACGTTGGTGATGTTGTCAAAACCGGTGATTTATTAATCGATGGTCCATCAACTGATGGCGGCGAATTATCAATCGGTCAAAATTTATTGGTAGCTTACACTGAATTAGATGGTTTAAATTATGAAGATTCTTTCTTAATCTCTGATAGATTAGTCAAAGAAGATGTTTTAACTAACGTTCAAATTTATGAATATCAAGCTCAAGTCGTCGAAACTAAATTAGGTTCCGAAGAATTAACCAAAGATATTCCAAACGTTTCTGAAAACGAATTAGCCAAACTTACCGAAGACGGAATAGTCATGATTGGCGCCACTGTTGGACCAAACGATATTCTAGTTGGTAAAGTTGAGCCTCGCGGTGAAAAAGAACTTTCATCAGAAGAAAGATTGTTACGCGCCATTTTTGGTGAAAAAGCTCGTGAAGTTAAAGATACTTCTCTTCGTGTTCCAAATGGAGAAGGTGGTGTTGTCATCAAAGTTGATATTTTATCCAAAAATGATGGCGATGAACTCGATCCAGGTGTTAACCGAATCGTCAAAGTTTATGTGGCTCAAATCCGCCGTATTCAAGAAGGGGATAAAATTGCCGGACGTCATGGAAATAAAGGTTGTATTGGTCGTGTTTGGCCAGCTTACGATATGCCACGAACTGCAGATGGTACTCCAATTGATTTGGTTATGTCTCCAATTTCTGTTATTTCTCGTATGAATTTAGGCCAGATTTTGGAAACTACTCTCGCCTATGCTGGTTTATATCTTAATAAAAAATACGCTGTTCCAGTTTTTGAAAGATATCCTGAAAGCAGAATTTCTGAAGAATTAGAGTCTGCGGGGTTACCAAGCAATTGTAAAATTCAACTTTACGATGGTCGTACCGGTGAACCTTTTGATCAAAAAACAGTTGTTGGTATCGGCTATATTCTTAAACTTGTTCACATGGTCGACGACAAAGTCCATTCTCGTTCTACTGGTCCATACTCACTTGTTACTCAACAACCACTCGGCGGTAAAGCTCGCATGGGAGGACAAAGACTTGGAGAAATGGAAGTTTGGGCACTTGAAGCACATCGTGCAGCTCACACTCTTCAAGAAATGTTAACTCTTAAATCCGATGATATCGAAGGTCGTACTCATGCCTTCCAAGCTATTATCAAAGGAGAAGTTATTCCTGAACCAGCTATTCCAGAATCTTTCAAGGTTCTTACCAAAGAACTTGCTGGTCTCTGTCTTGATATTTCCCCAGTTGGTCTCAAAGAAACTGGTGAAGTGTTCGAAGGGGAGATTGCCGACACTGCTCCTATTGAAGTTATTTCTGAAGACATTAAAGCTGAAGTTGAAGCTCGAGCTACAATTGAAGCTGAAGAAGAAGGATTAACTATTGCCGAAGATTCGGCACCATTAGAAGATGAATTAAAGGAGGAACAATAATGTTTAAATTTAAAAGTATGATCGACTTTTCCGGTCTTCAAATCAAACTAGCTTCTCCAGAAGATATTTTGAGCTGGTCTCACGGTGAAGTTACCAAACCAGAAACTATTAATTATCGTAGTTGGCGCCCAGAAAAAGATGGTCTCTTTTGTGAGAAAATCTTTGGACCATCACGTGACTATGAATGTTACTGTGGAAAATATAAAAAAATCCGATTCAAGGGTGTAATTTGTGATCGCTGTGGTGTTGAAGTTACTACTTCAAAAGTTCGACGTGAACGTATGGGTCACATCACTTTAGCTGCTCCTGTCACTCATTTGTGGTATCTCCGCAACACTCCCTCTCCAATTGGTGTCATTTTAGACGTTCCTCAAAAAGATTTGGAAGCTGTGGTTTATTTCACTAAATATTTAATTACTTCAGTTGACGATTCAAAACGAAAAGAAGCTTTAGACAATCTTCATCAACATTCTCAAAAAAGAATTGAACAAATTGATGTTGATACTAAGAAAAATACTGAAATCAAAACCAAAGAAACCGAAGACGAGAAAAAAAGTCTTAAAGATAAAATCAAAAATAAAGACCAACTTTTCATTGCCCAAGAAGAGCGTGATGTTCGTTTAAAACAAGATATTCAAAAAATCGAAAACAAAGGTTTGACTGAAAAAAATCGAATCGAAAGTTTGATTAAATATCTTGAAGAAAAAATTCAATCTTTAGAGGTCTTAAATACTCTTTCTGATGAAGAAAGTTTTTATCTCTCTCAATTTAAAGCTGATATCTTTTTCACCGCTAAGATTGGTGCAGAAAGTTTAGTCGAAGTTTTAGGCCAAATTGATATTCCTGAAACTCTTAAAAATCTTAAAAAAGAACTAAATAAAACTAGTTCTAAACTCAAGAAAAAGAAAATCATGTACAAAATCCGCATCCTTACTGGTATGTTGGATAACAATATCAACCCTAAATCCATGGTGTTGACTCATGTGCCAATTGTTCCACCAGATTTGCGTCCTATGGTCCAATTAACCGGTGGTCGATTTGCTACCTCTGATTTAAATGATTTATATCGTCGTTTAATTAATCGTAATAATCGTCTCAAGAAATTACTCAAACTTGGTGCTCCAGAAATCATCTTGCGCAACGAAAAACGAATGTTGCAAGAATCTGTTGACATCTTAATTGATGCTCAAAAGAGTTCCAAAAATAAACGAAAAAGTCTTAAACGAGTTCCTCGTTCACTTTCCGATTTATTAAGAGGTAAAAAAGGTCGTTTCCGCCGTAACTTGCTTGGTAAGCGTGTTGATTATTCTGGTCGTTCAGTTATCGTTGTTGGTCCAGAACTCAAATTAAATCAAGTTGGTTTACCAAAAGAAATTGCTCTAGAAATGTTTAGACCATTCGTTCTTCGTGAACTTATGGCTGTTGGTATTGCTCCTAATATCAAAAGTGCCAAAAACTTAATTGATCATCGAGTCACCGAAGTTTATGATGTTTTGGAAAAAATTACTAAGAACAAATATGTTCTTCTAAATCGTGCTCCAACACTTCACAAACTCTCAATCCAAGCTTTTAAACCAGTTTTGGTCGATGGACTAGCTATTCGTTTACATCCTTGTGTCTGTAAAGGTTTTAACGCCGATTTTGATGGAGATCAAATGGGTGTCCATTTACCACTATCCGAAGCCTCTCAAAGAGAAGCCAAAATGTTAATGCTTCCATCTCACAATTTACTTAAGCCAGCTGACAGTAGTCCAGTTTCTATCCCTTCACAAGGTATGGCAGTAGGTTGTTACTACATTACTTCTATCAGATCCCAGGATCTTGATAAAGAGAAAATCAAAGGATTTGATGGTTTAACCATTTTTTCTGATGAAAATGAAGCTGAATTGGCCTATCAATCAAAGAAAATTGAACTTCGAGAACTCATTGCTGTTCGTATCAATGGTGAAATTATCAAAACCACCTTTGGTCGTATTTGGTTCAATCAAGTTCTTCCAAAAGAATTTGGTTTCATCAATGATCCTATGGCAGGTTCCAAAGCTCTTAACGATTTAGTCGTTAAATCTCTTGATATTGCTGGTCGTCTTAAAACTGTCAAATTAATTGACTCTCTCAAAGACATTGGTTTCAAAGGTTTCACTCTTTCAGGTATTTCTTTATCTATGGAAGATTGTGGATATTTACCAGAGAAAGAAGGAATTATTCAAGGTGCTAACAAGCAAGTTGAAGATATTGAAGACAACTATAAAATGGGTCTTATCAGTAATGATGAGAAAAAACGTCTTAGTCAAAAAGTTTGGTTGGAAAAAACCGAAGAAATTGCTGAAAAAACTTGGGCTACTCTCGATATTGATTCTCCAATCCGTATCGTTTCTAACGCTGGTATCAAGCGTGCCTCCAAAGACCAAATCAAACAGCTTTCAGGTATGCGTGGACTTATGGTCGATCCTACGGGTAAAATCGTTCAACTTCCTACCAAATCCAACTTCCGTGAAGGTTTGTCAGTTTTTGAATACGTCACTGGTGCTAGAGGTACTCGTAAAGGTTTAGCCGATACTGCTCTTAAAACCGCTGATGCTGGTTACTTAACTCGTCGTTTAGTTGATGCTGCTCATACCTCAATTATCCGTTTAGATGATTGTGGTACTGACAAATTCATTACTATTGAAGCTAATGAAAAAGGTCGTGAAAGATACTTCACTCGTCGTATTCTTGGCCGTTATTTAGCTAACGATATTATTGACCCAAAAACTAAAAAAGTTTTATTGGCCAAAGGTGAGATTATTGGTGATGAAACCATCAAATTAATTGAAAAATCTGAAATTCAATCAGTTGATATTCGTTCACCATTAACCTGTGCTGCTGAAACTGGTCTTTGCCGTCACTGTTATGGTTGGGATCTTTCTACCAGAAAACCAGTTCAAATCGGTGTTCCAGTTGGTGTCATCGGAGCTCAATCTGTCGGTGAACCTGGTACTCAGCTTACTCTTCGTACCAAACACACCGGAGGTGTCGTTGGTGTCGACGTTACCCAAGGGTTACCTCGTGTTCAGGAACTTTTCGAAATTCGTATGCCTAAATTACCTTCACCTTTAGCCGAAATTTCGGGTAAAGTTAAAGTTAAAGAAAACATCGATGGTTACGAAATTAAGCTTACTGGTAAAGATGATGATAAAGTCACTAAAACCATTACTTATATTTTGCCTTCAAATGTTAATTTATTAGTTGCTGATGATGATTTGGTTGCCAAAGGTACTCAACTTTCTTCTGGATCTCTTGATGTTCGAGAAATCATGGAAATCAAAGGTATCGAAGCGGCTCAAAAATATCTTATTAGTAGTATCCAAGGTGTTTATGAATCACAAGGAATTACTATTCACGATAAACATCTTGAAGTTATCGTTAAAGAAATGAGTGGTAAGATCAAAATTGAAGATCCAGGTGATACTATCTTCCTTTATGGTCAAATTACTTCTTTAGCTGCTTTCAATGCTGCCAACGATAAAGCCAAAGAAAAGAACCCAGATGCTAAACCAGCTAAGGGCAAAAGAATTCTTTTAGGTCTTATTCAATCAGCTCTTACTACTGGTTCTTGGTTATCTGCTGCTTCTTTCCAGCAAACCACCAGTATTTTGACCGAAGCGTCACTTATCGCCGAAGTCGATGACTTGATTGGTCTCAAAGAAAATGTTATTATCGGACGTCTCATTCCGGTGAGTAAAAATCAATAAATTAATATGCCAACATTTAATCAACTAATCAAAAAAGGTCGTATCGTTAGAGTTAAAAAACTCAAAACTGGTGCTCTTCGTAACAATTTCAACACGATTAGTAATCGTTTTACTAAAACCATCAACCCTATCAAAAAAGGGGTAGTTACTGTGGTCAAAACCATGACTCCAAAGAAACCTCATTCAGCTTTGCGAAAAATCTGTAAGGTTAAGCTTAGTAACCGTAATTTAGTTACTGCCTATATTCCTGGTATCGGCCACAATTTAGCCGAGCACAGTATTATTTCTATTCGTGGTGGTCGTGTTCGAGATTTACCAGGTGTCCGTTATCACGTAATCCGTGGTAAATTCGATGCTGGTGCTGTTACCGGTCGATTACAATCACGCAGTAAATACGGTGCCAAAAAACCAACTGCCAAAACCGCTTAAATTATAAATTTATTGAAAATTGAAAATTGTTAAATTGAAAATTAAAAAATATGTCCAGAAAAGGAACCAGTAAAATTAGAAAAGTCGAACCTGACACTATTTACAATAATGTTTTAGTCAGCAAGATCATTAACTTCACCATGAAAGATGGTAAGCGCAGTGCTGCTGAAAAACAGATTTATCAAGCTCTTGAACTCCTTAAAAAAGATTTTCCAAAAGAATCAGAAATTGAAGTATTAGAAAGGGCTATGGAAAATATCAAACCAAAAATCGAAGTTCGACCTCGTCGTATTGGTGGATCTGTTTATCAAATTCCAACTCCAGTTCGTGGTAGTCGTCAAAATTCTTTAGGAATTAGATGGTTAATCAATTCTTCTCGAGCTCGAAGCAATAAACAATATCATTCTTTCGCTCAAAAAATTGCCGCTGAATTAAGTGATGCTCTCAGCAACAGCGGTGCCGCTGTCGGTAAAAGATTAGAAGTTGAACGTATGGCCGACGCCAACAAAGCTTTTGCTCATTTACGTTGGTAAAAATATATTTCGTAATTTAAAATCCCCTGATATTGTCAGGGGATTTTTTTATCATTTTAAAAAAAATCTAAAGATGTTATTCTTTTGCTATGGAAAATATAAATAACTTCGACCAAATTATAGATAATAATATTCAATCAATATCTAATAAGCCCAATAAAAATATTTTTAAAATTTTATTTATCATCTCCCTTTTAGTTGTAATAGGACTAATAATATTTATTTTCTTTTCACTTAAAATAAATAATCCTAATAACCAAATAACGAAAACAGAAATAATTCCTACTTCTGCACCTATTAATAACACTAATATGATTAATAATCAGAATATTAATTATGGCACAGTGGAAGGGGAAATTCATTATCCTGCAGACGGAGTGTTAAATGGTTATATTCTAGCTAAAAATATTGAAACTAAGAAAATAGAAGGGCAATTCCACACCGATGGAATGATTTTTTCTATGAACCTGCCTGAAGGTGAATATTTTTTAATTTACAGAGTAGAAGAAGGAAGCGTTAACGTTCAACTTGATCATACAAAATGTGGCTTTGATTATTCTTCTGAAGGTTGTCAGACTACAGAGTCACACCAACCATTAAAAATAAAAGTTATAGCTGGCAACAAAACTACAGGCATTAACCTATCCACTGTTGCTGAAAAGCCCAATTTTTTTAATGAATAATCGATCTATTCTCCTTCTACTTTAAAATCTTTTCAAACTTGGTAAACTTAATCAATGTCTTTATTTTCAAAACCCAAAGTTGTCATCTGGCCTAAAAACAAATCAGTCGAAATTTATCTAAACAAAAAAGAAAATAACTTTTTTAGCTTAGATATTGATTTGTGGGTTAAACAAACCGAAAAAGATTTAGAAGGTCTTTCTTTATTTTTACAACAAAATAAAGTCACTTCGTTTTCTGTTTTAATTCCTGACAATATTGTTGTCACCAAATCTTTCGTTTACGACATTAAAATTGATTCCATCGACGTCAAAGAAGTTATCGGTTTAGTTTCCAGTGCTGTAGATTTTAACATCAGCCCAGAATATATCAATTATTCCCTTATTCAAGGCGAAAACAAAACAATCATCAATGCCTTAATTTATAACCAATCTAAATTCGAAATTTTAAAAGAAAATTTATCTCTTTTGAAATCTCAAATTGACACCTACACTCCAGTCTCTGCCGCTATTTCTAATGTAGTTTCCAAAATATTTTTAGGCGAATTTTTTCTTATCTATCCACTCAACAACAACGAATGTACTTTATTACTTTCAAAGAATAATCAAATCTATCTTACCGCCAATTTCAAAAAAACCAATTTAGACATCCAAAAAACCATTAATTACGCCCAATTATATTTTTCTAACCCAGTTAAAAAAATATATTATCCAGAAATTCTAAGTGATGAGATAATAACTTCCACAGAAGTTGAAAAAACTTCCTATAATGAGAATCAAATTGCTCAAAATTTTGGTTTCTCATCAAATCTTCCTCTCCCGGTTGTTGGCCTGATTAGTGATATAATTAAAGCACCAAAAGATAATAATTTAATCCAAACTTCAAAGATGAATAATAAAAAAAACCTATTACCTATAATAGCTGTAGCAATCTTTTCCTTTGCTGTGGTTTCATTCCTCGTTTATTTCTTTTTCAACAAAAGCAAACAAGACCAACTTCTTGATACTAATCAAACCAACGAAAACGTCACTCCAACCATTGCCCAGGAAGTCACTCCTACCCAAGCACCTACTCCAACTGTTGCTGAAATTAGCAAAGATATCAAAATCCAAGTTCTCAACGCTACCGATATCAATGGTCAAGCTGCCACTCTCAAAGCCAAGCTAGTTGCTTTAGGTTTTGAAAATGTTTCTACTGGTAACGCCTCCACCAATGCTACCGAAAATTCTGTTCAAGCTAAAAAAGCCACAGTATCTTCATATTTTGATTCTGCCCTAAGTGATTTCTTCCCAGGAGAATACACTAGTGACTTAAAAACCACTTCCACTTACGACATAGTTTTCACTATCGGTACTAATCTTAGTGGTTCAACTACAAAAACTGCCACTGCGTCTCCTACAAAAGTATCTACCACAGTTACTCCAAGTAAAACCGCCACCGCATCACCTACCAAAGCCAGCACTACAGTCACTCCCACCAAAAAAGTCACCGCCACTCCAACTATCGAAGAATAATTGCTAATTTATTTAAACTCTAATCCCTTTCCGCTTCTTACGGGAGGGGATTTTTAGTCTGACAGACGGCTTTATTCCTTGTCCTTCCGCCCATTCATTCAGTGGTTCAGGTCGTTTTCTATATACGGGTATTTCTATTTTAGGCTCGGGAACTATATAATCATCTTTTTTCCATAGTTCCAAACCTAGCCCTTCTAGTTCTGAGTCCCTTACTCCACAAACATGTCCTACTGTTTCCCAACGTCCCTCAGTTGTTTCAATCATTAAAGTTGTTGCTAGTGTAGTTTTAATCACTCTAGTACCAATTTCATCATGAATAGTTCTTTCAGAATATTGAGGATGATAAAGAATTCTAGCAAAACCACCATTATTTATTATTTTTGCCACACAAGCCGTACGAAAAATATCATTCGGTTTTTCAAGATAATAATTTTCTATTATTGTTTCCCCTTCACTTCTAACAGGCATCCCACTTAGTCGAATTTGAGCCATTCCATTGAAAGTGTTTGATGGCGGAATTATTCCTGATTCAGGAATAATTGGTAGGTTTTTTAGTGGTAAAAGACTATCTGCTTGATTTTGTCTAGCTTCTATCATTTTCTATTTACTAATTTTTAATTAAAATTAATTAATTAGAGCGATTATAGCCTATATTTTCCTTAAATCAACATCAACACAAATTAAATTTAATCAAAATTTATATTTTCCCCAAAATAAAACCCGGCGACAACTTCTCTGCATCTCTGCAAAAATGTTGCCGTCGGGCATAGGTGGTTATTCCTGGTTGGGAACGGGTTTGAGCTTTTTGTAAAGCTCTTTGGTTAGGTCTTGAATCTCGTTGGGGAAATAGGTAACCAGTGCATCGAACAGCGCTGCTTTTCCCGGAATATCCATACCCGTTGACAGCTCAAACGAGGTGAGCATAGTGCAGGGGGCGAATTCGCCCTTGCCAATCTCCCTCATCGGGGGTTCTTCCACTGCGGTCAGCAGTTGAGACACCGGACCATCCCGATAGATGACACGTTGTCCGTCAGGGTACCCATTCCCAGTATTGATACCATCAGGTACTCCACGATACTTCGGGTTGTCAGCCGACGCTCGGATCACCCTGTTTTGAGTGAAACTATCGCCACTTTCAGCAGACAGAAGGATTTCCTCCGGCTCCACTGCTACATTGCCGTCTTTGTCGACAGCTATGCAGACCTTCGAAGGTCCGAAGTTCACAGTGATAGGACGCTCAAAGCCTTTATCCGTCCAGCCAACCTTAAACCATTTCTGGTCGTACCTGGCGATGCCAGCGATGATAGCACCGGTATCTTTGTTGATGTAGATCCACAAGGCCCACTGTTTGCTTTCTCCCAAAGGGATTGTGCACGATAGCACCAATTTGTCCATATCCATTATAGTTAACCCCTTCTTCTGCTTTTTCCACCAGCTAATATTTCTGATGAGCAGAAATATATCCCGATATTACGGGACAAATTTCCACTCATCAAAAAAATATAACCACCTTTTTAAAGTACAAAACTATTGTCCATAAATTAGTTGTAAATTTATTTCCAATAATTACCCCATTATACTCTATTTTAAGCATAAAATCAATAATTATAGGTTTAATTTTATACCTTCGTCTTGCATTAACCACCCTTTCTGGCTTACAATTGGCATACTATGAAACTTTTAGTCACTGGTGGGTCAGGCTTTATTGGCTCTAATTTTATTAAGCTTTGGTTTGCTAATCATCCCAACGATTCCATTATCAATCTCGACAAGATGACTTATGCTGCCAATCCTCGTAATTTAACCGAATTTGAAGGTAAATCAAACTACAAATTTGTCAAAGGTGACATTTTAGACGAAAAAATCATCGATGAATTGGTTTCTCAAGTCGATGCTATTGTCCATTTTGCCGCTGAATCTCATGTTGATCGCTCTATTGACGATCCATCTCTTTTTGTTCGTACCAACGTTTTAGGTACTTACAATCTTTTGATGGCTGCCAAAAAATACAACACTCGTTTCCATCATATCTCTACCGATGAAGTTTTCGGATCAGTTGAATTAGATTCAGATAGACAATTTAACGAAGCCACTCCCTACGATCCTTCTAGCCCATACTCTGCTTCCAAAGCCTCTTCTGATCATTTAGTTCGTTCTTTTTATAAAACCTTCGGCCTATCAGTAACTATCAGTAATTGTTCCAATAATTACGGTCCGTATCAACATCCGGAAAAAATGATTCCTCGGTCCATTACTAGTCTTTTAGATGGCGGCAAAATCAAGATTTATGGACAAGGTCTTAATTTTCGTGATTGGCTTCATGTTGAAGATCATTGCCGAGCTATCGAACTTATATTATTAAACGGAAAAATCGGTGAAACCTATTGTATTGGCGGTCTCAAAAAAGGTACTTCCAACATGGAATTGGTTAGACTCATGCTTAAACTCATGGGTAAAGACGAATCATCTTTGGAATATGTTGCTGATCGTCCAGCTCACGACAATTATGCTGTTAATTGGGATAAAATTAATAAAGAGCTTGGTTGGGAGCCAAAATATGATTTAGAATCTGGCTTAAAACAAACAGTTGATTGGTACACTGCCAACACTTCTTGGTGGCAAGAAACCAAATCCGAAGCTGAA
>Ga0183100_1000714_pt1 | contig 22151 bp, 16 predicted proteins | sample Biomet2_FD_127789 | JGI IMG/M metagenome (GOLD analysis project Ga0183100, IMG submission 127789) | Microbial communities from bioreactor (seeded with anoxic lake sediment) at LBNL, California, USA - Biofuel metagenome 2 | ecosystem: Engineered > Bioreactor > Anaerobic > Unclassified ...
ACATCTCCCGATCCCATTAGTGAAACGTCTTTAAGTCTTGGTGAAGAAACAAAGATCTTAACTGTTCCTCTGTTGCCAAGTCCGAAGATAGAAACATTGTTTTCCCGGCTAATAAGTAATGTTCCGTTTTCTACCCTGATATTATATAAGTCTATAATATTATCTGAAGCCAGGATTTTTACACTTGTTTTGCCATTAGGAATCTGAGTATAATAAACATCCTCGCTTCCCATGAGCTTTATTGCATCAAAATCTGATACATTGATTTCCTTAGTAATATAATTACCACTTGCCTTAATACGTTTAGCAAGAACACAACTGGTGCTAATTGCAAGAAAACTCATTACCATTAGCAATCCACCGATTTTTCTTATAGTTCTATTCATATCTTAAGAGAATTAAATTGTTTTGTATCTATTAGACGATGCAGGAAATAAAAAGGTTGCACGTCTATAAAAATATTTTCGATAATTAATGATGCAATAGCCATGCCATAGTTGTAAATATCATATTTATAACGCTTTATGTTTGAAAGTGATTGTTCGTAACCGGACATATTGTTCGCTTTTAACGTTACTTTTTATTTTGCTCACCATAAGTTTAACGAAGAATCTCTATCTTTGCCATACCAAAAAGTGACCATGAGGGAAAAAGAATATTCAGATAAAGAGTTAGGCAAAATTGTTATCCGCGAAAATCCGCGTGCCCGCAGAATTGTGTTGCGAACTCGTCCGGAGGCAATTTACATAACTGTGCCTTGTGGAGTTGCGATGAATGACATTCAGGACACTATTGAAAAGTTCAGACCTCGACTGATTCATTCAAAAAAGAAAGTGGAACGTAAGCAGATAAATCTCGATTATAAAATTGATGCAGAGTTTTTTAAGCTTTCATTAGTGAATGGCACTCAAAGCAGATTTCTTTCACATTCGGAACTGGGGCAGACAAACATAATATGTCCGCCTACAGCCAATTTTGAAGATGAAGAATTACAAGGATGGTTGCGTAAAGTGATAGAAGAGGCGTTAAGGAAAAATGCCAAAATAATACTACCACAGCTTATCGACAGACTTTCAGCTCAGCATCAGCTTCCTTACAAATCTCTGAAAATAAATTCCAGTCAGGGTAGGTGGGGCAGTTGTTCTTCTACAAAAAACATAAACTTGTCTTATTATTTGTTGTTGCTGCCGCAAAATCTTATTGATTATGTAATTCTTCACGAGTTGACTCATACGAAAGAAATGAATCATGGCGATAAATTCTGGGAAATTCTTAACGGACTAACTCAGGGTAGAGCCCTTGAACTGAGAGGTATGCTGAAAAAATATACAACCGATTTTTAGCCCCGGTTTTTCTTTTTCAGCTCTTTGAAAGCTCATTTTTAAGATATTATAGCATAATTAATTGATATAATAGAAGAAAATAGTTCTAATATTTTGCTTATGAAGGGATTATTAGTATCTTTGCGGTCGAAATGGATGAATGGTGAGGGGCGATTAAAGCCCTTTTTTTGTTCTTAATAGTGAACCAATGATAGAAAAAAGTACTGTAAACAAGGTTGTAGAAGAATGGCTTCAAGGTAAAGATTATTTTGTGGTGGACGTAAATGTTACGCCTGATGACAAAATTCTTGTGGAAATTGACCACGCGGAAGGTGTTTGGATTGAGGATTGTGTGGAGCTGAGCAGATTTATTGAATCAAAACTGAACCGTGAGGAAGAAGATTATGAACTTGAAGTTGGCTCTGCTGGTATCGGACAGCCGTTTAAGGTGTTGCAGCAGTACTATATTCATATTGGCTGTGATGTTGAAGTTCTTACCAGAGGTGGTGTCAAACTTACAGGTGTGCTGAAAGATGCAAACGAAGAAAAGTTCACTGTTACAACCAAGAAGAAAGTAAAAGAAGAGGGAGCTAAGCGTCCTAAATTGGTTGACGAAGACATCTGTTTTGCTTACGATGAAATAAAATACACTAAATACTTAATTAGTTTTAAATAATTATGGCCAAGAAAGAGGAAACAATCAGCTTGATTGATACATTTTCGGAATTTAAAGAACTGAAGAATATTGATAGAACCACTATGGTTAGTGTACTTGAAGAGTCATTCCGTAGTGTTATCGCGAAAATGTTTGGCACGGATGAGAATTACGATGTTATCGTAAATCCGGATAAGGGAGATTTTGAAATATGGCGTAACCGTGAGGTGGTTGAAGATGAAAATCTTACTAATCCGAATATGCAGATATCACTTTCAGAAGCTCAGAAAATAGATGCTTCTTATGAAGTGGGAGAAGAAGTAACAGATGAAGTTATCTTTGCTAAATTTGGACGTCGTGCTATCCTGAATCTTCGTCAGACACTTGCCTCTAAGATTCTTGAGCTTGAAAAAGACAGTATTTATGCAAAATACATTGATAAGGTAGGAAACATTATTAATGCTGAAGTATACCAGATCTGGAAAAAAGAAATTCTGTTGCTTGATGATGAAGGTAATGAATTACTTTTGCCTAAAACAGAACAGATTCCGTCTGACTTCTATCGGAAAGGTGAAACTGCACGTGCCGTAGTTGCCCGTGTTGATAACAAAAATAACAATCCGAAGATCATTCTTTCACGTACTTCACCTGTATTCCTGCAGAGATTATTTGAAATGGAAGTTCCTGAAATCAATGATGGATTGATCACAATCAAGAAAATAGCCCGTATCCCTGGTGAACGTGCTAAGATTGCAGTTGAATCTTACGACGAAAGAATTGACCCGGTAGGTGCTTGCGTGGGTGTGAAAGGTAGTCGTATTCATGGTATTGTTCGTGAGCTTCGTAATGAAAATATTGATGTAATCAATTACACATCAAATATTTCATTGTTTATCCAGCGTGCTTTAAGTCCGGCAAAAGTTTCTTCTATCCGTTTGAATGAAGAAGAAAAGAAAGCAGAAGTTTTCCTGAAACCGGAAGAAGTATCGCTTGCTATAGGTAAAGGCGGTATGAATATCAAACTAGCCAGTATGTTAACTGAATACACCATTGATGTGTTCCGTGAATTGGACGCAGCTACAGAAGATGAGGATATCTATCTTGAAGAGTTTAAAGACGAGATAGACGAGTGGGTGATTAATGCAATTAAAGCTATTGGTATTGATACAGCAAAAGCTGTACTTAATGCTCCACGCGAAATGCTGATTGAAAAAACCGACTTGGAAGAAGAAACGGTGGATGAGGTATTACGCATTTTGAAAGCGGAGTTTGAAGACTGATGAATGAAGGTTGAGAAAAGATAGCAGGATGTTTTGATGCGTCTCCGTTATCAGTTCTTACTAATTCTTCTGTCTTTTTAATGCTCCATTTCAATTATCAATTTAAAAAAAGTATGACGATTAGGTTAAACAAAGTAACAAGAGATTTAAATGTAGGAATCACGACGGTAGTCGAGTTCTTGCAGAAAAAAGGATTTTCTATAGAGGTAAACCCGAATACGAAAATCACAGAAGAACAGTATGCTATTCTTGTAAAAGAGTTTAGTACAGATAAGAATTTGCGAATAGAATCTGAAAAATTTATTCAGGAACGCCAAAATAAAGACCGAAACAAAGCATCTATTTCTATTGATGGATATGAGGATAAGAAAAAAGAGGAACCAGTTCAGAAAACTCCGGAGAAAGTAATTAAGACTACTGTTCCTGAAGATGCAATTCCAAAGTTCAAACAAGTTGGAAAGATTGATCTTGAGCACTTGAATAAGAAAGCGCATACAGAACCGGTAGCTCCTGCACCGAAAGAAGAAAGTGTAGAGAAACCAAAGGTTGTTGCTCCTCAGAAACCTGTTTCTCAACCTGTAGAGTCAAAACCAGTTGAAGTAGCTAAACCGGTGGCTGAAACGCCGCAACCTACTCCTGTTGCTCCTGAGAAGAAGGAAGAACCAAAGAAAGAGGAAGTAAAAGTGCAGGCTCCTGCTGCGGTAGAAACTAAAAAGACTGAAACTGAAAAAGTAGCTGAACAAGTTCTTAAAGAAGAAAAACCTGTAGTGGCTGCAGTGAAAGAGACTCCAAAGCCTGCAGAGATAAAGAAAGATATACCTAAGTCTGAATTAAAAGAGGAAAAAAAGGAAGAAATGGCTGAGCAAGTGGAAAAAACCGAAGAAGATGACGTATTCAAAATTCACCCTACCACAGAATTTGTCTCAAAGATTAATGTAGTCGGACAGATAGATCTTGCGGCACTGAACCAATCCACCCGTCCCAAAAAGAAGTCGAAAGAGGAAAAACGCAAAGAGCGTGAAGAGAAAGACAAGCTTCGCATGGAGCAGAAAAAGCAGATGAAAGATGCTATCATCAAAGAAATCCGCAAAGATGATGAAAAGACTACAAAGACTGTTGGACCTGAAAAGGTAAATAAGGATGATGAAGATAAGAAGAAAAAGAAACGTAGCAGAATAAATAAGGAAAGAGTAGATATTAATAGTGTATCTAATTCTCCTTCAAATGTTACTCGCCCTGTTCCAAACAGTGAAAGAGTAAATAGACCTCAGGGTGGCGGTCATCCGGGCAACCATCCGGGTAATAGACCAGCTAATAAAGGTCAGCAACAAGGCAATCGTTTCAAAAAACCAGTGGTTAAAGCTGAAGTAAACGATGAAGATGTAGCTAAGCAGATTAAAGAGACATTGGCTCGTCTTACTACAAAAGGAAAAAATAAAGCATCAAAATATCGTAAAGAGAAACGTGAAGCTGTTATTTCACGTCAACAGGCTATCGAAGATCAGGAAATGGCAGAAAGCAGAGTGCTTAAGCTTACTGAGTTCGTAACTGCAAACGAACTTGCAAGTATGATGGATGTATCTGTTAATCAGGTTATCGCTACTTGTATGAGCATTGGCATGATGGTTTCCATCAACCAGCGTCTTGATGCTGAAACAATTAATATTGTGGCTGATGAATTCGGATTTAAGACTGAATATGTCAGTGCAGACGTGTCTGAAGCAATCGTTGAAGAAGAGGATGAAGACGAAGACTTGGAACCACGTGCTCCTATCGTAACAGTAATGGGACACGTTGACCATGGTAAGACTTCATTGCTCGACTATATCCGTAAAGCGAATGTAATTGCCGGTGAAGCCGGAGGTATTACTCAGCATATTGGTGCTTACAACGTTAAGCTTGAAGACGGTAGAAGAATTACATTCCTTGATACTCCGGGTCACGAAGCGTTTACAGCGATGCGTGCTCGTGGTGCTAAGGTTACAGATATTGCAATTATCATTGTTGCCGCTGATGACGATGTGATGCCTCAGACAAAAGAAGCAATCAACCATGCTGTCGCAGCCGGTGTGCCAATCGTATTTGCAATCAATAAGGTAGATAAGCCAAATGCAAACCCTGATAAGATCAAGGAAACATTGGCAAGTATGAACTACCTGGTTGAAGAATGGGGTGGTAAATACCAGTCTCAGGATATCTCTGCTAAAAAAGGGCAGGGTGTTCACGAATTGTTGGAAAAGGTATTGCTTGAAGCCGAACTGCTCGATTTGAAAGCTAATCCTAACCGCCGTGCAACAGGTTCTGTTATTGAATCTACTTTGGATAAGGGACGTGGATATGTTGCCACTATCCTTGTATCAAACGGAACTTTAAAGATGGGAGACATCGTACTTGCAGGTACTAACTTTGGTAAGGTGAAAGCAATGTTCAACGAACGTAACCAGAGAATTAAACAGGCTGGTCCTTCTGAACCGGTATTGATCCTTGGTTTGAATGGTGCGCCTACTGCCGGTGATACATTCCATGTTATCGAAACAGAACAGGAAGCTCGTGAAATTGCCAATAAACGTGAACAGTTACAACGCGAACAAGGCTTACGTACTCAGAAACTTCTTACTCTTGATGAAGTGGGTCGTCGTATTGCATTGGGTAACTTCCAGGAATTGAATATTATTGTGAAAGGTGACGTGGACGGTTCTATCGAAGCATTGTCTGACTCATTGATCAAGCTTTCTACTCCACAGATTCAGGTTAACGTTCTTCATAAGGCTGTTGGTCAGATTTCTGAATCAGATGTAACCCTGGCAGCTGCTTCCAATGCAATTATCATTGGATTCCAGGTTCGCCCATCGGCATCTGCACGTAAGTTTGCTGAACAGGAAGGTGTTGATGTACGTATGTATTCTATCATCTATGATGCAATTGAAGAGGTGAAGGCTGCTATGGAAGGTATGCTTGCTCCGGTTGTTAAGGAAGAAGTTACCGCATCTATCGAAGTACGCGAAGTATTCCACATCACTAAGGTGGGTACAGTAGCTGGTGCAATGGTTAAGGAAGGTAAGGTTAAACGTTCTAATAAAGCACGTCTTATCCGTGATGGTATTGTAATCTTCACTGGTGAAATCAATGCGCTGAAACGTTTCAAAGATGATGTTAAGGAAGTCGCTGTTAATTATGAATGCGGTATCAGTTTACAAAACTATAGCGATATCAAGGTAGGCGATATTATTGAATCATTTGAGGAAGTAGAAGTGAAACAAACATTATAACAACTGGCCGGTTAGCTTGCTGTTAAAGCAAGCTGCTTGTCGGTGAGACTATAATATGTGCCGATGTGCTGACGTATCAACAATTGATATAGTAACAGGCACATCGGCACATTTATTTTATAAGCATTTATTATGACAAAAATAGATCTGCTGATATTGCTTGTTGTAGGGGGAGGGGCTGTAATGGGCTATCTGAAAGGAGGAGTTAAACTTCTGGTCTCTACATTAGGCTTGATTTTTGGTTTATATATAGCAAAGCTGCTTTATATGCCTTTGGCTGAAAAGCTTTGTCCTTCAGTTTCCAGTTCAATGACTTTTGCCAAGGGACTGGCGTTTGTGATAATCTGGGTGGCTGTGCCACTGCTCTCCACTCTGGTTGGAGGATTCTTTACCAGGACACTTCAGGCTATGCATGTAAACTGGTTGAATAAGTGGGTCGGAGCAGCCTTGGGGGGTATAAAATATTTGCTTTTAGTAAGCCTTTTCATTAATGTCGTCCAATTTATTGATGGAAGTAATCATCTTATTTCGCAAACAAATAAAGAGGATGCTGCGTTATATTATCCAACCCAAAAAGTTGCGGGGATTGTATTCCCTTTGGTTAAACAAGTTTCGAATAAATATATTCATTAAATATGCAACAAGAAGAACCCAATAAATATTTGAAAGAGATCACGGCCGAGAAGTATAAATATGGCTTCACTACCGATGTTCAGACCGACATTATCCCTGTGGGACTTAATGAAGATGTGATACGTCTGATCTCTGCAAAGAAGAATGAGCCCGAGTGGCTGTTGGAATTCCGCCTGAAGGCTTACCGCCATTGGCTTACAATGGAGATGCCTACATGGGCGCATCTTACAATTCCTGAGATCGATTATCAGAGCATAAGTTATTATGCTGACCCGACAAAGAAAAAAGAAGGTCCTAAATCTCTGGATGAAGTTGATCCTGAACTGATCAAGACATTCAATAAGCTTGGTATTCCTTTGGAAGAGCGTCTGGCATTAAGCGGAATGGCTGTAGATGCCGTAATGGACTCAGTTTCCGTTAAAACTACCTTTAAGGAAACACTGATGGAGAAAGGAATTATTTTCTGCTCCTTTAGTGAAGCTGTTCGTGAACATCCCGATTTGGTTAAGAAGTATCTGGGAAGCGTGGTTGGCTACAGAGATAATTTCTTTGCATCGCTTAACTCGGCTGTATTCTCTGACGGATCATTTGTTTACATTCCGAAGGGAGTACGTTGCCCCATGGAACTTTCTACCTATTTCCGTATCAATGCTGCCAATACCGGTCAGTTTGAAAGAACACTGATTATAGCAGATGACGATGCTTACGTAAGTTATCTGGAAGGTTGTACCGCTCCGATGCGTGATGAAAACCAGTTACATGCTGCGATTGTAGAGATTATTGTTCATGAGAGAGCTGAGGTTAAATACTCTACCGTACAGAACTGGTATCCGGGAGATAGCGAAGGCAAAGGTGGTGTTTATAACTTTGTAACCAAACGCGGACTTTGTAAAGGTAATGATTCTAAGCTGTCATGGACTCAGGTAGAAACAGGATCGGCCATTACATGGAAATATCCAAGTTGTATTCTGGCAGGAGATAACTCTGTGGCAGAATTCTACTCAGTGGCGGTAACCAATAACTATCAGCAGGCAGATACCGGTACCAAGATGATTCACCTTGGAAAGAACACCAAGAGTACCATCATGTCAAAAGGTATTTCTGCCGGAAAGAGTCAGAACTCATACCGTGGATTGGTAAAGGTTGCCGAGAAAGCCGAAGGTGCACGTAACTATAGTCAGTGCGATAGCTTGCTATTGGGCGATAAGTGTGGTGCGCATACTTTCCCTTATATGGATATTCATAATGAAACAGCTGTTGTTGAGCACGAAGCCACAACATCAAAGATAAGCGAAGACCAGTTATTCTATTGCAATCAGAGAGGTATCTCAACAGAAGATGCCATTGGTTTGATAGTAAACGGCTATGCAAAAGAAGTAATTAATAAACTTCCGATGGAGTTTGCTGTAGAGGCACAGAAGCTGCTGCAGGTTTCTTTGGAAGGTTCAGTAGGATAAATAAAAACAAAACATAATATGCTCGAGATAAAAGATTTGCATGCCAGTATCAATGGCAAAGAGATATTAAAGGGTATAAACCTGACAGTGAAACCGGGAGAGGTTCACGCTATCATGGGTCCTAACGGTTCAGGAAAAAGTACATTATCTTCCGTATTGACAGGTAATCCTGCCTTTGAAGTGACTAAAGGCTCTGTTCATTTTTACGGAAAAGACCTGTTGGAACTTCCTCCTGAAGACCGTAGCCGTGAAGGTATCTTCCTGAGTTTTCAGTATCCTGTGGAAATACCGGGAGTAAGCATGGTTAATTTTATGCGTACTGCTGTTAACGAACACAGAAAGTATAAAGGACTTGCAGCTCTTACAGCAAGTGAATTTCTGAAACTGATGCGTGAAAAACGTGCGGTTGTTGAGCTTGATAACAAACTGGCTAACCGTTCTGTAAACGAAGGCTTCAGCGGTGGTGAGAAGAAAAGAAACGAAATATTCCAGATGGCTATGCTGGAACCACGTTTGTCTATCCTTGACGAAACAGATAGTGGACTTGATATTGATGCTCTTCGCATTGTAGCCAATGGAGTTAACCTTTTGAAAACTCCGGAGAATTCTACAATTGTGATCACTCATTATCAACGATTGCTCGATTACATCAAGCCGGATATCGTACATGTACTTTATCAGGGAAAGATTGTAAAGACTGCCGGACCGGAATTAGCCCTTGAACTTGAAGAAAAGGGTTATGACTGGATTAAGAAAGAACTGGGAGAATAAATAATTAATTTGCCGGTAGCGGTTTCTCTTGCCGGCAGTTAACAAAGTAAGATTATGGTAGAACAACAATATATCGACCTTTTTTCTCAGTGTGAAGCAATGATCTGTTCACACAGTGCGGAAGTGCTTAACTCAAAAAGAGCCGAGGCTTTTGCCGACTTTGAACGATTGGGATTTCCCACCCAGAAACTGGAAGATTATAAATATACTGATATAAGCGAAGCTTTTGCTCCGGACTACGGACTGAACTTGAACCGTCTGGAAATACCGGTCAATCCGTATGAAGTGTTTAAGTGTGATGTGCCAAACATGAGCACTTCGCTGTACTTCGTTGTGAACGATGCTTTTTATACCAAAGCTCAGCCAAAGGTTGAACTTCCTGAAGGAGTGCTGATGGGCAGTCTGAAAGAGATGGCGCTTACTCATCCTGAACTTGTAAGCAAGTATTATGGTAAGCTGGCCAAAACTTCGGAAGATGGAGTAACAGCTTTCAACACTGTATTTGCTCAGGATGGTGTTTTTCTTTATATTCCCAAAGGAGTGGTTGTGGAACGCACCATTCAGCTGGTGAATATCCTTAGGGGAGACGTGGACTTTATGGTCAACCGCCGTGTTCTTGTAGTACTTGAAGACGGTGCACAAGCCAAACTCTTGGTTTGTGACCATGCACAGGACCAGGTGAACTTCCTCACCACTCAGGTTATCGAGGTTTTTGCAGGCAAAGACTCTGTTTTCGATATGTATGAGCTTGAAGAAACTCACACTGCCAGTACACGAATATCTAACTGTTATGTTCGTCAGGAAGCAGGTTCCAATCTCCTGCTTAACGGAATGACACTGCATAACGGTACTACGCGAAACCGTACACACGTTTTACTCGCCGGTGAGCATGCCGAAATAAACCTTTGCGGTATGGCTATTGCCGACAAGAACCAACATGTGGACAATCATACATTCATTGACCATGCTGTTTCCAACTGCACCAGTAACGAGCTTTTCAAGTATGTGCTCGATGATGAAGCACGAGGAGCCTTTGCAGGAAAAGTTTTGGTTCGCAAGGGCGCTCAGAAAACATTTTCACAGCAGACTAACAGGAATCTTTGTATAACCAAAGAGGCCAGAATGTTTACCCAGCCGCAACTTGAGATCTATGCCGATGATGTGAAGTGCGGTCACGGGGCAACAGTGGGACAACTGAATGAAGGTGCTCTTTTCTATATGCAGGCTCGTGGTATCTCACAAAGAGAAGCTCGTTTACTGCTTATGTTTGCTTTCGTCAATGAGGTGGTTGACAATATCCGGATAGATGTCTTGAAAGAACGTCTGCATCTGTTGATAGAGAAACGCTTCCGCGGTGAATTAAGTAAATGTGTAGGTTGTCACGGATGCAAATAAGTTATTGGTAAATAAAAAAGTAAATCAATGATCAATATAGAATCCATTCGTCAGGACTTCCCTATACTTCAGCGTGAAGTGTATGGCAAGCCATTGATATATTTCGATAACGGTGCAACCACTCAGAAACCACGCTGTATGATCGACGCTATCACTGAAGAATATTACTCGGTGAATGCCAATGTGCACCGCGGAGTCCATTTCCTCAGTCAGCAGGCTACGGAATTGCACGAAGGATCACGTAAAACCGTTCAGCAGTTTATCAATGCCCGCAGCACAAACGAGATAATCTTTACCCGTGGCACAACAGAGTCAATCAACCTTCTTGCCTTCAGCTTCGGTGAGGAATTCTGCAGCGAAGGTGATGAGATAATCATTTCTGTAATGGAACATCACAGTAACATCGTTCCATGGCAGATGCTTGCAGCCCGTAAGGGAATTACTATAAAGGTGGTGCCTATCAATGAAAAGGGCGAACTGATCATGGACGAGTATAAATCGTTCTTCTCAGAGCGTACAAAGCTTGTTTCCATAGCCCATGTATCCAATGTGCTGGGAACCGTCAATCCGGTTAAGGAGATGATTGCCTTTGCTCATGAACACGACGTGCCTGTCTTAATAGACGGAGCACAATCTGTTCCTCACATGAAGGTGGATGTTCAGGATCTTGATGCAGAGTTCTACGCATTCTCCGGTCATAAAATCTATGGCCCTACAGGTGTTGGAGTGCTTTACGGAAAAGAAGAATGGCTCGACAAACTTCCACCTTACCAGGGAGGAGGAGAGATGATTCAGACAGTGAGCTTTGAAAAGACAGTATTCAACGAACTTCCGTTCAAGTTTGAAGCCGGTACACCCGATTATATCGGTACCACCGGACTGGCTGTGGCACTCGATTACGTGTCAAAGATAGGCATTGATGAGATTGCAGCTTACGAGCATGAGCTTACTACCTATGCCATGAATCGCCTTAAAACAATCGAAGGAATGAGAATCTTCGGCGAAGCCGACCAGAAGGGTAGTGTAATCTCCTTCCTTGTTGGAGACATTCACCACTTCGATATGGGTACATTGCTCGATCGTCTTGGCATAGCTGTCCGTACCGGTCACCATTGTGCTCAGCCGCTTATGCAGGCTCTGGGCATTGAAGGCACAGTGCGCGCCTCTTTCGGTTTGTATAACACTAAAGAGGAAATAGATGCCCTCGTTGCAGGAATTGAGCGAGTAAGAAAGATGTTTTAATAAACACATTATATTTGATAATTCATATAAAAACAAAGGGTTGTCCAACAGGACAACCCTTTGTTTTTTATGCTTCTTCAACAGAATGTAATAATCAGATGTATAAACTCCTGAATAAATATTTAGTGATATTACCGGGCAATTATCTTAGTAAGCAAGAACGCTCCATAAGGATTTAATTTTTGCTTCTGGATCCCATTTACCTTCAAATGTCCAACGGGCATTAATTTCTTCAGGTTTTGGCGATCCTTTTGCCTCTTCAAGATTATTTTTCATCCATTCAAAGTTTCCGCCTTCGCGTTTTATGTTATACATATAAACCCGCCTTCCCCACGGGCATGGATCAAGCACTTTATCTTTATATGCATATTCTATGGGCTGATCAATAATTTTGCTTGTCATGGTGCAATTCAGCAAGAAGAATTGTGCGTCGTGATGATAACGGCCAAGCATAGCAGGGGTTTTAGAGTCAAAATGTGAATTGGTGATTACAAGTTTCTTGTCAATATTACCACGTCCGTCATGCCATATCATAGCATGCCCGTCACCATAGAATGAACAGCGGGTAGCATAGCACCAACCGCGAGGACAAAGAAAGTCTACTCCGGGACATTTTAAATAGAGATCGGCGTGGTAATACATTCCATCTTCCGGTCCCCATAATGATAAAGCATCATTCCCGTCAGCCAAAACATTGCAGTTTATGATGATTGTACGATTACCTTGTCCAAAGATAGACATTTGATGCGAAGTTGTAGCTTCGACTGTACTACCATAATTGTTGTAGACAGTCATGCGGCTAATAATACAATCATCTGCACCTTTTTGTAGAACAATAACTCCATTACCAGCATATTTTCCTTTATAGCTCTTAATAGTGCGTTTGCTTGAAAGTTCTGCATATTCTATGCGAGTCTTTTCCCGGCTTTCACCAAGAAGTACAATGTTTGGCCGGTCAATGATCACTTTCTCATGGTATATCCCATTCTTAATCAGAATAATATAAGGCTCCGTAGGTTGTTGAGGAGCAGCCTCAATAGCTGCCTGGATACTTTCTCCTTTATTCACTATTGCATCGTAGTGCTTTGAATGTGAAGCCTTATCGGGATTGGCGGTGATTGTGTTATTTACATAATCTTTTGAACTAAGCTGTTGATGTGCAAATACAGGCACTGTCACCATTATTAAAATAATACGAGTTAAATACTTTTTCATTATTTATTAAGTTACTGTCTTTTAAAAGAGTCAATATTAAAAGACCCATTGAATATTATTAGCAATACAAATTTCGTATTATTTTCTTTGTAGTCGCTCTACTTTTCCGTTTTTTTAAGATGTAAATACCGAGGGCAAGGGTTGATGCCTCAGTATCACTGATATTTGAGCGAATTTTTATGCCTGAGGCGTTATTTCATTTCATAAAGTCCTATCTTTGTTCTGCATAAAATAGAAATCATGTTATTACCCTACTTAAATAAAGACCTGATAGAAGCCGGATGTGATGAGGCTGGACGTGGTTGCCTGGCAGGCTCAGTCTTTGCAGCTGCCGTAATTCTTCCTCACGATTTTAAGAACGAACAGCTCAACGACTCGAAGCAGCTCACAGAAAAACAGCGATATGCCCTTCGCGAAGTCATTGAAAAGGAAGCAGTGGCATGGGCAGTGGGCATTGTTACTCCGGAAGAGATAGACAAGATTAATATCCTCAACGCCTCTTTCCTTGCCATGCACCGTGCGGTAGACCAGTTGAAAGCTCGCCCCGAACATCTTCTCATTGACGGAAACCGATTCAAAAAGTATCAGGACCTGCCTCACACCACAGTGGTAAAAGGTGATGGTAAATACCTGTCGATTGCAGCAGCATCCATTCTGGCAAAGACCTACAGGGATGATTATATGAACCGTCTGCACGAAGAATATCCTGTGTATGACTGGGATCATAACAAAGGCTACCCCACAAAGAAACACCGTGCTGCAATAGCCCTTCACGGCACCACCCCGTATCACCGCATGACTTTTAATCTGCTGGGCGACGGACAACTATCACTTAACTTCTGATAACTTAGCAAAGATCCGCTTATCCTTTACTTGTTTATTAACCGGATATTACAGTTGGCTTGTACAAGTCAGCAGTTTATAGTCGTGACCCTAATATGCTGGGTTGTACAAGCCAAGACTATAGGTTGTACAACCCAACAATAATATATCCTTTCCAACTGAATAACAAGATTAATGAGTTCAGTTAAACCCTCTATACTTATCCTTTATTGTCCGATGTTTCTTTTCTTCTATTATTGCCAAGATCATTTGTGTACTTTAAATGCATCTTGATTATCAATGCTATGCATTTACTGGGGTGGAAAGGGTGGAGATAAAATGTTCTTTTTCCGTTCTGAGAAATGGAATTTTAAAAATTCTGCATTTTGCGGAATTATCAAAATTAATTTTCTGAGAGCCGAAAAAACTCTTTTTTACTCCACCCTCTCCACCCTTTTCGTAGTTGCATGTTTTGTAATGTGTTGATTATTAATTGTTTTTAATCTTGTAGGTGGCAGCAGTGGCAGCAAAATTATACTTTTCCCGATTCTTAAAACAGAAATCTGATAATTCCGCAGATTGCAGATTTTTCAAAATCTTATTTTTGGGAGGATAAAATAGGCTTTTTTCCTGCCACTGCTGCCACCTTGTGTTATCATTTGCTTCTTTATTCTCTTGTAGTATATTGTTTTTTTAAGCGTTGGTAAAGGTTTATTCATATTTCCGAAAAGATTGGAAGAATACAATTTGCTTGTTTTTGCTTAAATACGCATAAACCTTAAGAACTTGTATTGAAAATTAAAAGTAATAAAAATGAATTAGTAAATTGAAGTGATTATATTTGTGGTCAGAAAATGGGCTGTTATAATACAGCAAAGATCAAAATAAAGCCTACCTTAGAATTTATTGTAGGAGCAGATAGGTTTAGAAAATGGATTTACAGATATTTAATAAGCAAGAAAAGAATAATATAAACGATGTCTAATGAAGTTGACATATTAGAAAACGATATACGAGAGTTATACCCGGATGTCCTGGAAATACTATTGCGTGATCATACCACGCAAAAAAATATATTCTGGGCTACGGATAACTATCAGTATTTAGGTAATGGATACGAATATAATTCTCCAATTTTACCGGAACTAATTACCGGGGAATATGGAAAAACTATAATGCCACGTGTGAAAAAAAGCAAAGACCTCCAACAAACGCGCGTACGGGATATGGCTGAGGTATTTACGCCTTCGTGGATTTGTAATGCACAAAATAATCTGATTGATAATGCTTGGTTTGGTCTTAAAAATGTATTTAATACAGAAATCATAAATAAGGATGGTTCACACTCCTGGAAAATTAATCCCAAAAGAATAGCGTTTCCCGATGGTAAATCGTGGAAACACTATGTTCGCGATACGCGCCTTGAAATGACTTGTGGTGAAGCCCCTTATATTACAAGCCGTTACGATACCACAACCGGTGAATATATTCCACTTGAAAATCGCATTGGGATTCTCGACCGCAAACTGCGTGTAATAAACGAAAATGTTGAAAACACAAGTCTATGGCTCGATGCTGCGCAAACAGCCTATAAAAATACTTATGCTTTTGAATGGCAGGGCGATAGCCTTCTCCTGGCACGTGAAGCGATGCTTTACACTTTTATTGAGAATTTTATTCATAAATTTGATAAACCACCTTTGCTGAGATCAATTCAATACATTGCTTACATTATTTCCTGGAACGTGTGGCAAATGGATGGACTTAAAGGTATAGTACCTAACAGCTGTGCTGATAAAGTAAGTGGTCAATTTGAATTGTTTGGGGAACAGGAAAAAGAACCTTGTGAGGGATGCAAAAACGATAACATACTACAACACAATGGCATATATTGCCTTATTAAGGACTGGAGCAATAAAGATCACGGAACAAACAAGAAAGGACGCAAAATTAGATTTATAGACCTTATAAGAAAATAAATATAAACTCATGAAATTCACATCGTCGCTAAAACTCAAGCTAATTTATGTGTTCCGTATCAACGATGCCGAGCACAAATATTGCCTAAAAGTAGGTGAGACAACCTCCGACAATGAAAATATATGGGGGATTGAACCAAACAGTAAAATACTTAACAAAGCTGCATGTAAGCGTATTGATCAATACACACAAACGGCCGGCATCCATTATGAATTGCTCTATACCGAAGTTTCTGTTTATCAAAAAGGAGGAGTTATTCAGGCTTTTTCTGATGCCGAAGTTCACAATGTCCTTGTTCGTTCGGGTATTAAACGAAAAACCTTCGATACGCAAAATAAGGCCAACGAGTGGTTTGTTACCGATCTTGAAACAGTAAAAAATGCCATTGCAGCAGTTAAGGCAGGAAAAGATGCCCTAACTACCGACCAAATAAGCAAGGATCTCAGTCCTATCGTTTTCCGTCCCGAACAACTGGAAGCCATTACCAAAACAAAAAAGCAATTCAAAAAAAGTAATGAAATGCTTTGGTTTGCCAAAATGCGTTTTGGTAAAACTCTTTCGGCGCTTCAGGTAATTAAGGATATGAATTTTACCCGAACACTTATTCTTACTCATCGGCCTGTGGTCGATGCTGGTTGGTTTGAAGATTTTCGTAAAATATTCTACGACCGTTCTGATTTTGCTTATGGTTCAAAAAACAATGGAAATACCTTTGAAGTGCATGAAATTCAATGCAAAAATAATGGATGCAAATATGTTTACTTTGCTTCAATGCAAGATCTCCGAGGATCCGAACTGGTTGGTGGTAATTTCGATAAAAACAACGAAATATTTGCCACGCCATGGGATTTTATCATTGTAGACGAAGCTCACGAAGGTACAAAAACAGAATTGGGCATAGCCGTAATGAGAGAGCTGGTAAAACCCAATACCAAAGTTTTACGTTTGTCGGGTACTCCGTTTAATTTGCTTGACGATTATAAGGAGGATGAGATCTACACTTGGGACTATGTAATGGAGCAACGAGCCAAAGCTAATTGGGATAAGATTCATTTTGGAGATCATAATCCTTATGCAGAACTTCCACGGCTAAATATATTTACTTATGATTTGGGCAAATTGCTTAGTCAGTTTGTTGATGAAGAGGTGGCTTTTAATTTCCATGAATTTTTCCGTGTTGATTCTGATAATCAGTTTATTCACAAACACGATGTGTGCTCGTTTCTCGACCTTATTACAAAAACAGACCACGAAAGTAACTATCCTTATTCCACTGAAGAGTACAGGAACAATTTCCGTCATTCTCTTTGGATGGTACCCGGTGTAAAAGAAGCACGTGCACTTAGTGCATTACTTCAGCAGCACAAAGTGTTTTCGCAATTTAGAATTGTGAATGTAGCAGGCGATGGCGGCGAAGAAGAAGCAAACTCAGAAGCATTGACCAAGGTAAATGCGGCCATTGGAGAAAATCCACACGAAACCTACACCATTACGCTTTCCTGTGGTCGACTTACAACGGGTGTATCGGTAAAAGCATGGACAGCTGTATTTATGCTTTCCGGCTCTTTCAATACTTCGGCTTCGGGTTATATGCAGACTATTTTCCGAGTACAAACGCCTGCCACTATCAACGGTCGAGTAAAAGAAGAATGTTTTGTGTTCGACTTTGCGCCCGACCGTACATTGAAAGTGATAGCCGAAACAGCCAAAATATCCGCTAAAGTTGGAAAAACTTCCAGTGACGATCGTAACACTATGGGCGAGTTCCTAAATTTCTGCCCCATTATTGCTGTACACGGTTCGCGTATGAACGAATACGATGTAAACGGTATGCTCGAACAACTGAAGAAAGTATATGTTGAACGTGTAGTGCGTAATGGTTTTGAGGATAGCTACCTCTATAATAACGACTCGTTAATGAAGCTCGATAACGTTGAACTCAAAGAGTTTGATGGGCTTAAAAAGATTATTGGAAGCACCAAAGCCATGCCTAAAAGTGGTGATATTGACATCAACAAGCAAGGTTTCAATGACGAAGAATATGAAGAACTTGAAGATGCGGAAAAAAAGAATCGCAAGAAGGAAGAACTCACTGAAGAGCAAAAGCGTCTGCTGAAAGAGAGAGAAGAAAAGCGAAAAAATAGAGATAGTGCGGTATCTATTCTTAGGGGCATATCCATACGTATGCCACTGCTTATTTACGGTGCCAATGTGAAAAATGAAGAAGAAATCACCATTGACAATTTTGCACAGCTAATCGACCCGCAATCGTGGGAAGAGTTTATGCCCAACGGTGTTACCAAACAACTTTTCAATATTTTAAAAAAATACTACGACCCCGACGTGTTTCGGGCTGCCGGAAAGCGCATTCGTGCTATGGCCCGGGCTGCCGATAGCCTAACGGTGGAAGAACGTATTGGACGTATTTCTGCAATATTTGGCACATTCCGTAATCCCGACAAAGAAACGGTTCTTACTCCCTGGCGTGTGGTAAATATGCACCTTGGCGACTGTTTAGGTGGCTATGTGTTTTATGATGAACATTTTGAAAACACAACTGAGCAGCCCCGATACGTGGAACAAGGCAGTGTAACCAAAGATGTTTTTTCCTCCGATGCTCGCATTCTTGAAATCAATTCAAAGTCGGGTCTTTATCCGCTTTATATGGCTTACAGTATATACCGAACGCGCCTTGCTGCCGACGACCCAATGGGATTAAATCCCAACCCAACACCTGAACAGCAACATGCTGTGTGGGATAAAGTGGTAGCCGAAAATATCTTTGTGATTTGCAAAACTCCGATGGCTAAAAGCATTACCCTCCGTACATTGGTGGGCTTTCGTAAGGCAAAAGTGAATACACACTATTTCGAAGATCTTGTTAATCAAATTACTAACAAACCTGCACAGTTTATCGAAAAAGTGCAAAAAGGAAAAACTTATTGGAAATCAAACAACAACGACAATATGAAATTCAATGCAATAGTAGGAAATCCGCCTTATCAGATTATGGATGGAGGAAGCAAGGCAAGTGCAATTCCTGTATATCAGTATTTTGTTGAGATTGCAAAACGACTTCAACCAGATTTTTCTTCTATGATTATGCCGGCAAAATGGTATAATGGTGGTAGGGGATTAGATGATTTTCGCAAATCGATGCTAAACGATGACAGAATAAAAAAAATTGTAGACTTTGTGGACTCTAATGATTGTTTTGTGGGCGTTGATATAGCTGGTGGAATTTGTTATTTTTTATGGGATAAGGCATATTCAGGAAAATGTTCTGTTGTAACATATAGTAATGGAAAGCGAAGAAAAAATGAGAGGCACTTAAATGAACATAAAACTTTTTTTCGTAATCATGAGGCAATTTCAATTATTGAAAAGATCACGAAGGATAAAGAATCAAGTTATTTAGCGCCTCTCGTAAGTTCACAAAAACCATTTGGTCTTAGAACCTATGTAAAACCGAAAGATACTGGAGATTTAATTCTGAGATATAGCGGAGGTAAAGGCTCTTTTGACAAAACCGATGTTATTTCAGGAAAAGAATGGATTGACAAGTGGAAAGTTATAACTTCATATCTGACTTATGACCATGCTGGCAGGGCAGATAAAGAAGGAAAAAAGCGTATTATCTCCACTTTAGAAGTATTAAAACCGAATGAAGTATGTACAGAAACTTATATAGTAGTTTGTACTTTCGACAATGAAATAGAAGCAAACAATCTTTATTCATATATGAAAACTAAGTTTGTTCGATTTCTTATCAGTGAATTGACATCAACACAACACTTGTCAAAAGACAAATTTGAATTTGTTCCCCTTCAAGACTTCACATCGTCTTCGGATATAGATTGGAGCAAGCCGGTAGCCGATATTGACAGCCAACTATATTCAAAATACGGACTGTCAGAGGAAGAAATTACCTTTATAGAAAGTATGATAAAACCAATGGAGTAAACAATATAAGTGTTGTATGACTTATTAATAATTTAAGTACTAGCATATCAATGTCAAAAATAAAAATAATGGTTGGCTCTACCGTATATGGGTTTGAAGATCAACTCTCTGCTATCGTAGCTCAACTGGTTACAATGGGTTATGAAGTTCTTAACTCTCATACGGGAAGAATTAAGGTCGATCCAACTCTTTCCAATCTGGATAATTGTCTGAATGCTGTTAAGGAGTGCGACTTATTTTTAGGTATTATCCGCCCGTATTATGGCACAGGTAATATTGGTGAGTTGAATATAACTTTCGAAGAAATCAAGAAAGCAATTGAACTTGAAAAACCCTATTGGTTTTTAGTTCACCGTGATGTGGTTTTTGCACGGCAACTATTTAAGAAGATGAAACCTAAAGAGAGCGGAAAAAATCTATTTGATGTTGTTGAGGTTGTAAAGAATCCTCAGTTTGACCCTCGTTGTCTAGATGTTTATGATTATGTGATCAAAAACCATGTTCCAGTAGAATTACGTAATGGTAATTGGGCACAGGAGTTTTATCGACTTGATGAAATGATGACCTATATTAATACACAATTTTCAGAAAAAGAATTTGTAGCAAAAATTATAAAGAAAAAGGAGGCTGACAATGGACAATAATAGCTTTATTATAGATAATCTTTTGCAGCAAGCAGAGAACAACAGAATAGCGTTAAAAGCTACTGCAGAATTAGATACAATAGCCAAAGAAATAACCGCCTTTATTAATACCAAAGGAGGAGATTTGATATTGGGCGTTGATGACAACAAAAATATTATTGGTGTTGAAAACGCTCAGCAATATGCAATAGATATTAAAGCTTACTTAGCTGAAAATATTGTTCCTATAGCTCCAATTTCAGTATTACTAATATCTTACAAGAAAAAAGAACTGATTCTTATTAGTGTTTGGGAGGGAGCCAAAAAGCCATATTCATTTAAACAGGTAATTTACAATCGTGTTGGCCCAAATGTTGTTGTTGCCAAAAATACTGAAATCGTAAGTTTGATTGAAAATCGCAAAAAAGCAGATTTTAATTGGGAGCGTATGCCTGTTCTTGGAGCAGAGTTTGAGGATTTAGATAATTACGAAATTCAACGTACGATAGAGCAGATTGAAAAGAGAGATCCTAAACGTACTTTTACCGATGAAGAAGACTTTTTGATTCAACAAGGGCTTATACTTAATGGTAATATTACTAATGCTTGCATTGTTCTTTTTGGTAAAAATCCAACACGTTTTATACCACAATCCAGAATCCGCTTAACTGTTTATCCCGAAAAGAGTGTTACAAATACATTTTTAGAGGATCGTTTCTTTGATGGAAATATTTTCAGTAATATTTCTTCAGTGTTTACATACTTAGATACTCTATATGCTAAAACAATAAAAATAGAGGGTATTTACAGAACTGAAAAGAGAAATTATCCTGAGATAGCTTTTCGTGAAGGTATTTTGAATGCAATTGTTCACCGTGACTATAATTCAGCCAATGGATTTTTGAGAATCTCTATTTTTTCTGATAGAACAGAAATAAGTAATTTTGGAAGTTTACCCGAAGGTATTACTGTTGCTGACTTAAAGAAAGAGCACCCCTCAATTTTGAGAAATCCGGATATTGCAAACATTTGCTTTACCCGTCAATACATCGAAATGGTAGGCAGTGGTATTATTCGAATTTTATCGGAATGCAGGAAACATGGATTCAAAACTCCGAAATGGTCTGATAGAAACAATATCCTTTTACTTACTTTTCCAGGTGTTACATACCTTAAAAATGAGGGTGTAAATGAGGGTATAAATGAGGGCGTAAATATAAATATTGAGGGTGTAAATGAGGGCACAAAAAAGATATTGGAAAGGATACTTTCCTATATCAATAAGAATCCAATGGTAAAGACATCAGATATTGAAGGCCTTATCAATAGAAGTAATGCTACCACAGAGCGATATTTAAAAATTCTCAGGGAAAACAATTACATCGAATATGTTGGCGCTAATAAAACAGGAGGGTATAAAATATCAAGCAGAGAATAGATATTTGGTATAAATTCATTTACCCTTTTCTTGTATTATAATGTAAATGAGTACTAAAACTCATCATCTTATCGCTTTTTTTCGTA